>Ga0209515_10000211_pt1 | contig 110821 bp, 125 predicted proteins | sample Subgroupgradi54m_FD_187454 | JGI IMG/M metagenome (GOLD analysis project Ga0209515, IMG submission 187454) | Subsurface groundwater microbial communities from S. Glens Falls, New York, USA - GMW60B uncontaminated upgradient, 5.4 m (SPAdes)... ... | reverse complement strand
GGGAGTTCCCTTATCGCACTTCCGTACAGTGTAAAGTTTTCGCGCCTGCTGCACCCCGTAGGGCTAGGGTCAGTGCCTCAGTACCCTTCTCCGGGCTCCCGCTCTCACGGCCCGTACTGATCAAAGGCTTGGTAGTCCATTACACTACCAACTACCTAATCAGCCGCCAACTCATCCTTAGGCGTTACCTTTTAGTAAGAAAACATTCCAGTATTACTTACCCATCCGGTTTTACCCTCAGTTTCCCAAGGCTATTCCAGACCTAAGGGCAGATTATTGACGTGTTACTGAGCATTCAGCCTGTGTTCCGAAGAACCCTCTGACTTGCATGGCTTAGTCGAACTCCCATAGCAGCAATCTTCCGCAGGATCAACGGAAATTATTAGAAATTAATCCTTATACGATCGCAATTCTGCCAGTAAGAAGGATTTCTTACTGGCGTGCCAACAAAGTCGATAACTTTGTTGTGCATGTCACTATTAGGATCACCTCGTTCACACTCAACATTCATTGAGCATACATGTGTTTTAGTCTGGGGAAAGAAGTTACTTATAAATGTTTCTATCTTGGGCTTGTAGAGAGAAAAGCGGAAAAAAAGTAAAATTTTGCACAAAAGTTGTCGCAAGAAATAAAGAAACCAATTATTTCAGTGTAGAGACCTGATATCCTTCACATTTTTTGCGACGAGACTTCTGCCTATTTAATGTAATTAAACGACGGATGCTCTATGCTCTATACTTCCATTAAACAAAACTTATAAACTTAGACACCTATAACCAAAATATGGAATTTGGGGCGATAGCATTACGTTTTGCACTTACATTTATTCTCTCTTTCCTCTTCGGAATAGAACGACAATATTCTCACAAACCGATTGGCTTCGGAACCTATACTTTCGTCTCGATTGGAGCTTGCAGTCTCGCAGTCGTGGCTATTTCTCTCGGTCTTGAACATTCTATTCCGCTTTTATCAGCTATTGTAACTGGTATTGGATTTCTCGGTGCAGGAGCTTTAATTAAAACCAGTGATAAAATTTTTGGACTAACTTCTGCTGCCAGCATCTGGGCCTTTGCCATTTTCGGATTAACCGTAGGCATAGGGGAATATACTATCGGCCTAATGCTCTATGTCCTAGTGTGGATCGTAGTAATTAGTGATAGATTTTTAGAAAAATTTGGTATTGGTTCTTATCAGAAAAAAGTTACCATTCTGACCAGCAGAATCGTCAATATTAAAGAAGTGATCGCTGCAGCTGGAATACAAAAATACAAATTGATTGACATAGATATAGACAAAGCTCATAAGAAAATGACCTTTCATCTCTACGTCGAAGGAAAGAAAGAAGATATCAACACTATTCCAGATAAAATACTTCACCAAGAATGGTTTGAGGATGTTAAGATTGAGTAAAGCTGCATAATCTTTAAAATAGAATTCACAATTCTCATTTTATGAAAGGACAGCTCGTTATTAAAGAATGTGAAGTAGGCTATAACCCGTTTCATTTTTCCGTATATAAGGACACTTTGTACATTCCTGAAGCGCAATTAAAGATATACCATTGGCAAGATATCCGACCGTACGGTTTAGTCGAAAGATTAAATCAGCAAGAATTTAATGATCTCAAAGAAGTTCATGCCCGAGATCTTCAAGAGGTAGAATTAGACGATTTGGTAGTGAATGAAATCTCTACATTATTCAGAAAGATAGAACCGGTCATCCCTGCCATGAGAGAAATATGCCAACGCATTGCTAAATTACGAAAATAAGAAAATAAATTAATTACTTTTAAAATTCTTTAAACATATAAATAAACATATAAAAATAGAGCTAAATTAACCAGCTTGAATCTTTCGAGAACGCTTACGCTTCTTCATTTTTTTACGCTGCCATTTCCAGCGCATTTGACCTTTTTTCTTCCAGCGTCGTGAACTTCGTTTCATGTGCTATCGGAAAATTACAGCCGTTTTATAAATGTTTCTTTTTAGAGCGCATAGTAATTAAGTAACGCCGGGAGGGTCAAGAGGCTAGGCGAGCTGAGCCACTGCGTGCAAGAAGTTACGTTAGCTGTTTATACTAATTAGATTCTATCGTCTTAAAGAACGACATAAACAAAGCAGGGCGAGCCTAGCGAGCATCAAGCACTCCTTACTAAAAGTAGCAATAAGTAACTGAAGGGCTAAAATCCATGCTCTTTCTTCCTAATCACAATAAAGGCAATAGTTAAAATCACTACTAAAGCAGTTAATCCTACTAACATATATTCTCTACTGCTTAAAGCACCTTGCATTGCTGCCGTAACAAATCCCGTTACCGCGTTGCCAAAGGTATTCTGAGATTTTTCTTGAAAGTTCAAGGCTTCAACAGTTTGCCCTTCTTCCTTTTTCACTTCTGGCTGTTTTTCCTCAGCTGGATCAGAAACAGACTCTTGCACTTTTACTTTCAGAGGAGGTGCAACGACTGCGCTAGTCGGTTCTGAATTTGTATTTTTAGCCGCACTGCTGGAGGAAGAGGAGGAACTGCTAGAACTGGAGCTACTGCTCGAACTGCTAGAAGAACTTCCTGACGAACCAGATGAAGAACTGGAATTAGAATTATTCGCTGGAACAGCAGCAGCCGTTGTACTAAAGCTTCGCACTACTGAAGTATTACAATTGGCCAGAACATCACAGGAAGTTACAGTATAATAATATAATTTTGCTGCAGTGAGACCTTTCATTGCTAGACTATGAGAGATAGATTTAGTCGCATTATACATCTCCGTCCCTAAACTGCTAGAAAGACCATAACCAACTTTAGCATCAGCATTCTCATCGGTAGTCCACTGGATCATTGCTGAACTTTCATTAACCTGCACTTCATTAATCCCAGTTAAGAGCGGACCAGTGCGATCTATAGTAAAAGTGACGGAAGTTTTATTTGAATTTCCTAAAACATCATGTACTACAACTTCTACTGTATGCGTTCCAACTACCAAGCTATTCATGTCTACCACTGCAATCCAAGAGAGTGCCCCATTCTGAGTAGCAGTAAGCGCAACATTGCTTGAAGCATTAGTAATATTAAATACCACACTAGAAACGCCCGCAGAACTCTCTACAGTAGCATTAAAATTGACCACGCCAGTCTTATACACATCACCAAGATGGGGAGTTACTAAAGCCAGATTGAGACTTGCTTGCACCGGCGCGGAAACAGTATTTACATTAACGGTAATTGTTCCGCTTGCACCTTTATTTCCGGCTGCATCCGTACATTGCACCTGTAGCAGATGTGCTCCCACTGAGAGATTACTTGATGATAAAGAAGAATTCACTCCTACCACGATCATGGCGGTGTTTGAAATAATTCCATCCGCCAGTAAATTACATCCAGCAACTGAAGATAATACATCAGCAACATAAAAGTCTAAGGCTGGTGCCAAAGCAGTGGTATTAAATGATGAATTCCAGAGCGTAATAGTCGGAGCAGTTCTATCAACCGTAAAGGTAATCTCAGCACTATGATTTACATTATTCAAAGAATCGTTAGCATACGCTGCGGCAGTATATACACCTTCATTCAATTCGGAAAGATTAATTTGATCTACCCAGGCACTGCCATTATCTTCTGCAAAATATAATCTGAGATTATTTCCTGAACTGAGATTAAAAAATACTGCACTTAGGGCAGAGTTAAGATCTTTTGCCATTGCAGAAAAAGCATACATTCCTACACTGACATTCGCACCTGATGAGGGAGACAGTAAAGAAATGGAAGGAGCAATATTATCTACGGTAAAACTTTGTTCCGACGTTGCACCGGTCATCCCAGCGCTATCTGTACCATAGACAGTATAAGTATACGTTCCTTTACTAAAATGGTCTAATGTTAAGGAAAAAGAATTACTCGCTGAAAGAATAGTGGTAGCAGTGGTATTCTGTTTCATGCTGGTATTAACTACCGTTCCATCAGGATAAACTAATTGTAAAAAGATAGTAGATAGATTCACATCAGAAAGAACCGTTATAGTGGCGGAAGAAGTGTTAAGCACTGCTCCATTTTGTGGTGCTTCTGTATAATTCAAAAATGGTTGCAACGCTGCCAGAACATCTACTCGGGAATAGGTACTAGCAGTAGAAGAATCGTAAATCTTTTTTCCTGAATTAATCATTTTTTGTTCTACTTGTTCCGGTGTAGGGGTGCTACCATAAGCTAATTGCCAATATTGATTTATCAAAACTGCCGCGGCAGAGATATGCGGAGTAGCCATAGAAGTTCCGGACATAGATATTATTCCACCATCTTTTTTCAAAGAAGTAATAGCAGAGCCGGGAGCAGTAACCGTGTCCGCAAAGAAAGCGTGTCGAGAAGCATAATTAGGAAAAACATCTGATTTAGTAGTCGAGGTGACGCGAGTTACTTTTTCTAAGCAAGCTGGGCCAGCGATATTTCCTGCTCCACTATTGCCAGTTGCTGCCACTACCATTATATTATTTGCCACTGCATCATTAACAGCCACTGCATATGGTGCAAAGTCCGCTTCTTGATCGCAATAAGTAGTATATTGTCCACCACCAAGACTGATACTGATCACGGAAATATTGTAAGCATTCTTGTTAGCGATGCACCAATCTATACCGGCCAAAACATCAGCATCCGGACAAGAACCGGCAGAGCTGCATACTTTCACTGCGGCAATTTTTGCTCCTGGAGCCAGTCCACGATACGTTAAATCATTAGAAGCAATGATACCAGCCACGTGAGTTCCATGACCATGATCATCAAGAGGGTCAGAATCATTATTGTAAAAATCATACCCGGCTACAAATTTCCCGTTCAGCCCAACATGATTATAATCTATTCCTGTATCGACCACGCAAACAGTTTGGCCTTCACCAGTGATGTTATATCCATTCACGACTATAGAATGAGCATCATCACCATTTACTAAAGGCACTGAGCCATCCAGAAATAACTCTCGCTCTTTATTTATCACAATTGTATCGACATTCGGATCGCTACGAAGTTTAGCTAAGCCGGATTCAGTCACATTCCCGGCCAGGGCATTAACATGTTCATATTGATATTGTAATTCAAAATCTTTTCCTTCCGTTATCAAGCCCATTAATTTGGGGGTTGGTTCCTTATTCAGTTCGCCTAAAACTAGTTCTTGCTGCTCGCGAATGGCTTCTTTTTTTTGCGTCTCAGTAGAAGTTGCCAAAGGATCTTTTAAGACCACAATCACCGAAATTTCATCAGCACCTTGGTTAAATGCATTAGATAAATCTGAACTTACCGTCACATCCGCTACAAATGCTCCAGTAATGCTGCGGGAATTAAAGGAAAGAAGTGCTAATAGCAAAATCAATACAATGATGGAAAAAGAAGTAATCACCCTTTTTTTGCTATATTTCATCTTATCTCCCACTTCATTTTTACTAAACTTTTACTGAGCCTTATACCAACATTAATTCAATCAATTATTCTCAAGTCAAGACATTAAACTGTTGCTTGCTCAACATCGATCCTATTCCTTCTCCAGTCTTAAAGAAAAAAGAGGAAAGAACATTGCTAAACAAGTCCAAGAACCCCGCTTGATGTTGATAGGTAAGGTAATTAACCTCTGGCAATGCGTATTGCTGTTGAATATACGCTTCAGTTTCATCCTTGCCACCTAATTGATCAACTAATCCTAATTGCAATGCTTCTACTCCTAAGAAAAACTCGCCGGTAGCTATCTTTTGAACCTTAGCTACTTCAAGCTTTCGATTAGTAGCAACTTCTTCAATAAAAAAATCATGAATCTTATCTAATTTTTTTTGTAAAATATTTTTTTCCTCAGTGGTTAGTTTCCGGTAAGGGGTACCTAAATCCTTATGATCTCCAGCAATAAGTTGTTCATACCCTACTCCATACTTTTCCATTAAGCCACTAAATTCCAAATAAGAAGAAATAACACCAATGCTACCAGTAATAGACATGCGATTAGCAATAATATGATCGGTAGCAGAAGCAATCCAATACGCACCGGAAGCGCCAGATTCACGAATTAAGGCTACCACTGGTTTTTGCGTTTTTTTCACTGCTGCAGCAATTTCATCAGAAGCTACCGCCGAACCGCCCGGAGAATTTATTTCTAAAAGTATCACTTTAACCTCTGAATTTTTATCTGCTTCTTCAATAAAGCTTACTATATCTTGGGAAGAAACCCCTGAAGCAAAACCATCCGCACTCTCACCGATAACTCCCTCAATGGGAATTAAAGCTACATTACCACTTTCCGATCCACTAAAGAGAAAAAGAAGCACCGGGAAAATTACAAAAAGTACAAACAAAACTACTGCTACTGTAATAAGCACTAACTTTAGCTTACTTCTATCCACCTTCTTTTTCATAAATAAGCAAATGAAAGAAATAACGTTTATAAAGTTTTTCATAGCTGGCCGCCAAGAAGATTAAACCAAATATTTTTAAAGCAGTTACTGTTTTATCTTATATCTTAGCGGGGTAGGGAAGCTAGGAGTACCCACTGGGCTCATAACCCAGGGATCGATGGTTCAAATCCATCCCCCGCTACTTTTGATTTAAATGCAGAATACACAAAATTACGGATTCCATGGAATAGAATTCTTACGGGGATATCTGGAGCAACAAAAGAAACACAAATACCTTGCTACACCTAAACCAGATGATTATCTGACTTTACGCCAGCGCGGTTCTTTAGATGGATTAACGGAAAGTTTGCATCGCTTGAATAATTATCCTACTTCCAATACTTCTCAAAAAACAGGAACCTACCCTATTGCCACCAAGTTAGGGCTATATAATCCCGCAACTTCTTTTACTCTAAATGCCTACGCTCCCAACAGAAGTTCTTATCAAAAAGAAAAAGATCAGTATCATCCTGAAAAGAATAAATATTCAGTTTAAATTTCCTTGTTTATACGAAAGAGTGCCAGTAATTCCGATTCCTCTTCCAAGGTTAGTTTGCAAATAATTGTGCGCTACTAAAGAAGCTCGTACCGGTCCTTGGATCCAGCCCCGGAGAGAATACAATTCTTGAGAATTGCTCTGCTTAGGTTTTTCTGCCACTACCTTAATTTCTCTCTGTAAAATCATCTCATCACATAAAGCATCGGCTCGAGAAACATACTCTCCTAATATTCTAACAGAATCAAGACCTTCAAAAGCTCTAGATTTAAAATCATACTTTGCCGAAGTTATAGGATGGTAGGCCAATATTTTGGTTTTGAAAACTACTTTCTCCCATTCTGGCTGAAAAGTTTTGGGATGTGCAATCACTGCTTCAAATTGAAACTTTTGCTTATGATCCATCTTTCGAAAAAGAAGTTCTATTTCTCCTTTTTCCATATCTTTTCCTAACTGCCCCATAAACTCGGCGTAAGAAGATAAATTAGGTGCTATAAAATTCAGATGCTTGTATTGTTCTTCTGTAAAAATCATGGTAAGAAATCAATTCGAGCTTTATTTATAAGTTTTTTATTAAATTATGGTAATTTTTAAGAATGCAGTAATTATAGTGTAGACAATATTTTCTTCAACTTCTTAAAATCATCTTCCATCTTCTTTCTGTTTTCCGGATAACGCAAAGCCGCCGAAGGATGAAAGGTTACAAAATACTTAGAGCCTTTTTTTTCTTTTCCCAGAACTGTTCCATGCCATTTTTCCACCGAAGTCTCTTGGGTTAAAGTTTTCAAAGCCACTCGACCTAAAATAATAATTAATCTTGGTTTGAGAATTTTGATCTGTTCATCCAGCCACAGCTCTTTACAAACTTTTATTTCACTGGCTTTAGGCGCCCGATTCCGGGGTGGATGATGTTTGACTGTATTGGTAATAAACACCTGCTTCCGATCCAAGCCAGCAACTTCCAACATCTTATCCAGAAATTTTCCCGAACGGCCGACAAACGGAAGTCCTTGTCGATCTTCTTCTTCTCCGGGAGCTTCACCGACCAGCATAATCTTCGCATCTTTAGGTCCCTCACCGGGAACGGCTAAAGTAGTTCCTTTCCACAACGGACAGGCCGTGCATTTACGGATATCTTCTGCTAAGGAGAATAATGTTGGCATACTCCTAACAATAATTAAAAGTTAATAAAAACTTCTATTTTATTCCCACATCTCAATGACCCTATCCACTAAGGAGTCTAAGAAACTCTCACGGTAGGTTATCAGTAATTTGATAATCTCTTCTTTGTCGATAATAATAGTATAAAATGTTTTTCGGCCCTTTTTAGTTGCGGCAATAATATTATTCTCTACCAGTTTAGTAAGATGCCAAGATACCGTAGAAGGCGAGACTCTAATCATTTTTACAATCTGCTCATGATTACAATCAGTATGAGTTAAAATAAATAAAATAATGTCCCTTACTTTTTTTTGCCGTAATAACCCCAATAATTTTTTATTCTGGAAGGCAAATTCTTTGGGAAAGTAGCGGACATTGCTTTCGTCCTTTTCTTCTTTGATTAGGCCATGCTTGGTTAAATAGGAAAGATGATATTTTACTGTCCCTGTCGGCAGATTGCATTTCCTTTCAACCTCTCTAAAATGAGATCCGGCAAATTTTGTAACTACTTCATAGATTTTTCTTCTTGCCTCTAATTCAAGAATTTTTCTTTCTTTTTCATCCAGAAAATCTAAGACCATTCAAGCCTCACTTCTTAAGAATTCCAAAAAAGAAGCTTAAGAGCATCGCAAAACTAACGACACTGACAATCGGCTCAATCCAGGGCCAGTCTCCAAAAAATAATTGTGAGGAAATCAAAAATCCTTCGAGCGCGGCTAGGAAAAAGGCCACGCTGACATACACCAGCCGTCGATTTTTATTTCTCTGATAAGCTATAAGAGTTAAGATGAATAAAGTAAGTGCTAAAAGGCCGCTGCCCAGATGTAACAGCTGTCCCAGATCTAGGCCATTAGCTACTTGCACATCTTCTAGACCATTAGTTTGCACCGCCAAGACCGCGGAAGAAAAGTACAGTAATGCTAACCCTAACCATAGTAAAAATAATAATTTTTTCATTTTCATAATCTCACTCCAAATCATATACCTGTTTGACCATACTTATTTTATAGATTATAAGTGCCGTGGTAAACCATTTTTTAACTCTAAAACTAGTGAGTAATTATATCTTTTTTGGTAATGGTAAGATATATGACCGTAAGCAAGATCGTGAGCAAAAATATTCCGCTGGTTACCAGGGTGCCCAGACCTAATCCACCATCCGCAGGAGCTTGTGATAAGTAATCTCCTATCGAAGCACCTAAAGGACGGGTCAAGATATAGGCAATCCAGAAGGAAAACACTGCATTAAGTTTGAAACGGTAAGCAATACCCACTACTGCAATTAATGTCGCAAATATTACTGCAGATAAAAGATAACCCAGACCGAAACTCTCAGCCATAAGATCCCCTGCTGCAGTGCCCAAAGCAAAAGTGAACAAAATAGCCAGCCAGTAAAATGCTTCACGCCGAAAGGTATTGATCGAATGAATGGAGAGAGACTTTTCTTTCCAGTACCAAATTGCAAAAGTTACTACCAAGGCAATGCTGAAAAGGACCGTGGTTATCTCAAGGGGTATTCCAAAATTGTCGGTGAGGTTGTCAGTAATGAGCGTCCCAAAGACACTGATTAAAACAACTGCCAGCCAATAGATACCAGGCTTATATCGTTTAGATCTAAATTGAAAAAATAGAACCACCAACAGTAATACTCCCATTATCACTGAGGTAATAGTAAGACCGAGATTGAGACTGGCGTTTAAAAAATCTGAAGCAGTCTCGCCAACGGTAGTGCATAAAATTTTAATGATCCAAAAAAATATAGTAATCTCAGGAACTTTGTTCAACATTCCATTTTTCTTTATATTTATATTTTGCATTGATTCCATAACTTAACTTTGAGATCACTGATTGAGATTACCGTAAAAATACTTTGATTTATAATTCATGTAGTCCAATCATAGAACATTGGTGCTTATTCTTTTTCAATAATTACTTTCTTAGAAATATTTCCTAATACTTGTCTGATGATGAAGAATACAACAATTGCTGCCGCAAAAAACATTACCAGAAGGTAAGTACCATTAAAATGCTGCAACAGAGATTGAAAATAGGACCCAGAAAAATATCCGAGCATGATGGAGATAGATTCCAAGATTAAGCAGATTATGACTGTATAAAAAATTGCTTTCTTTCGTTTATTTTTTAAGGTACCAACTAAGAAAAGACCGCCGGTAGAGATCGGCGGAGGAGCAACTTTAATCATCAACAGTGAATAAAAGAGATTTTTATGCAGCGAATTTTGTAAATGCATAATCACCCTATGAGTTAAGCCGTTTTTCTCTAATCTCTTAATTATCGCTGCATGACCTTTATCCCCAATATAAAAATGAACCAAATCATTCAGGAAATCTCCCAAAAAAGAAAGACACCAGACGATGGCCAGATTAAACAAGCCCAGCGAGGCTAAGAAAGCGGAAATAAAAGTAACGATGGGACCTTCAAAGTACATTAAGATAAACATAATAGGATACCCATACAATCCCAGATAAGAAACAATAACAGCAGGATCCATTAACTCACCCTCAAGGGCTGCAGATTTTGTTCAGCTTGTTCTAAAAAAAGATCAATATGGGGAATAACTTTGGCATGAAAAGGATAGACTAAAACATGAGCATTTTTTTCTAGGACTACTAAAGTAGAGTTTACAATCTTACCTGAAAGTTTTTGCACTTGCGTAACTGGAATAACCAGGTCACGTTTTCCCGTAATTAATAAGAAAGGAACTTTAATTCTTTTAAAAATTTCTGAGCTTTCATATTTTAAAGAATAATAATTCAAAGCAATATAACTCTTAATTCCAGTTCTCAGAGTGTCGGAGACAATCCTTCGGACATTAAGATCAGCGGTAATTCCTTCTTGTTGGTAATCTCCTAAAGAATATTGCTTGCTGGTAGGAATAAAATATGCTACTGCCGCAGCAGGAATAGAAAGCAGGCGCTCTAATTTCCAAAGCACGGTTTCTTTAGGGGGATAATAAGGACTTATTGCTACTGAAGATTTTACTAATCTTTTATCCGCCTTAATTAATTCCAGGAGAATCAAAAAAGCATACGAATGGACTACAAAATGCGCTGAATTAATATTTTCTTTTTTTAAAATTTTTAAAACTTCTTGGGAAAGTGCAGTAGGACTATATTTATTAAAAGAGTAAGGACGATAAGATTGCCCATGGCCCACTAAATCAATAGCCAGCAGATTATATTTTTTATCGAAGTAATGCAAATATTTTTTCCATACCCCACTATGGCCGGTTAATCCATGTAAAAATACAATCGTTTCCCGATTTTGATGGAAAGTATTTTTTTGATAATAACATAATTCTTCTGGCTCCCCAACTTTACTACATTGTTGATACAGGTCTTCTAATTTATCTACACAGCGTTGCATATCCAACTCTTGAGCAAGAGACAAACTTTTAGCCATCATCTTTCTTTGAAGATCTTCATCAGAAAGAATATCAATTACTTTTTCGGCAAGATTTGCGGGATTATTAAATTCAAAAGTATAACCATTCTCTTGCACATAAAATTTTGCAGCTGATTCCGGAGCATTAGCAATTACGATTGGTTTGCCCTGCGCCATGGCTTCTAACACCACCATTCCTTCTAACTCAACCAAAGAAGGCAGACAAAAGACTGTCGCGGCATTATAGGCATGTACCAAATCTTTATTACTAACTAATCCTAAGAAAGTCACTTGCTTATCCAATCTCAATTCTTTGACTAAAGCCCGGAGTTTGGCATATTGATTTTCTTTTTTCCCAACTATATCTAAGTGAGCAGTGGGAATCTTTTGTAGAATAAAGGGCATGGCCATGATGAGGGTTTTAAGATTTTTTTCTGGCCAAAGCCTTCCTACAAACAAGATATGTTTCTTCTTTGGATCTAATTTAAATCGAGAATAAAAACTGGCAGGAACTGGCTGCATCTTAAACCGCTCCAAATCTACACCATTGCTAATAAGCCTTATTTTCTTTTTATTTCCATACATTTTTAATTTATTTTCTGCAAAAAGTGTGGGACAAACAATAAAGTCTGCTCGTGAGTAAGACCAGATCAAATACCTATAGAACAGCCAATTCATAAAATGATTATTCAACTTTAAAACCATCAAAATGTTTTCGGGTTGAGTATGAGAATGAGCAATGACCGGTAGGCCAAGTTTTTTTGCTACTTTTGAAACTTTCAAACACAGAGGAGTGGGAATCATGAAATGTACTATTTTTACCTCTTCCTCCACCAAAATTTTCTTAATCTTTGAAGAAGAGACAAACAAACGCATTCTAAAACCGCCGCCCGTTCCAGGCATGGCCGGAGCCTGGAAACGGATGATTTTAACCCCCTCCAAATGCTCTATAGAATCTGCTTCCCCGGTAGAAATAAGAATAACTTTGTGACCTCGGTCTGCCAAACACTGGGCATATCTCCAAGTCGAAACCAGCGACCCGGCAAACTGTAAGTTTACTGAATCACAAACAATGGCAACAGTTGTTTTTCCCATTTTTCTTTGCTTCTGTACTAATTCTCATAACCTCCTACACAAGGTAAATCTGGTTGCTTTTCTTCAGTATCTAAGCGCTGTTTATAGGAGCAGTCATTCTCAGTATTAGATCTAAATTCAGGATTATAATAAGATTCTGAGCGCATGATTATTTTTCCCGAGTTCAAATCGAGGAGATACAGTTCATTTTCAGTTTGATTGTTGAAAGTAACCTGGACCACTGCCAGATCATTATGTCCCTTATTTAGTTTTCTCAGCTTGGGAATTACTTTTGCTTCATAATTAGCAATATCCACGCCTCGCTCTGCCATATCTGCCGCCGCAATATTCTTAGCCTGGGCAATTTGCTGTTCATTCAAGGGAATCCGATCAGCTGCTTCAGAATGTTCTTTTAACACTCCACCGATGATGATTAAGATAAATAAAGCAATCATTACTATCGCCACTATTCTAAAAATATTTTTTTTAAATGATAGAAAATTCTTAATTTTTTGCATACCATTTTGCTTTACATTTTGGTTTTGTTTTGATTTCATGATTTCACCTTGGTTGGTAGAAGGATGAAACGAAATATAAATCCTCCTTGAAACAAGTTTCATTTATATGAAACCACAATCTTTATTAACCATTTTGGTCTTCTTGAGTTATGGACATTCCTAAATTTGGATCAATCATCGCCGTGATTATTTTAATTGTTTCGCTGGTCTTGCTTTTTGATAAATTGTTTACTCCTCAACCCATCCAAATTGCTCTGGAATCCGGTCAAGAGATAACTACCCAGGCCGCAAGTTATTTTGGCCTACCGGAAACTCTTCTTCTCATCATTTGCGCCTTTTTTATTGGATCAACCGCCACGTATTTGTTTTATAATTCTGATAAAACAGATAAAACAAACCAAGATCATCTCAAGACTGACCTTAAAGTATCTCCATACAGCAAAGATGCTTATGAACTGATCCTCCCTTTTCTAAAGGAAGATGAAAGGAGATTATTACAGGTGTTAAAGCAAGCCAATGGTGAATTACTCCAAAACCAGTTAGTCTTAAAGTTAGATCAATCCAAAGTTAAAGTAACCAGGATCCTTTCCAGCCTTGAACAAAAAAAATTAATCAAAAAAGAGCGGCAAGGATTGACTAACAACATTAAGCTAGCTCTCTAAAGAATAAAAGAAAAACAAAAGCCTATTTTTTGGCCATCTTGCGCTCATACTGGGCAATCTTATCTACGTAATCCTGTTCCTGCTGCCGAGTATTTACGCTTTTAATGCCTAATGTTTTATCCCTTACCTTATCCACTTCCACCTTGTCATTATTAGACTCTGCTGATTTTATGGTATCTGCCTTTTCAGCAGCAGTCATTGATTTATCAGCGGGAGTGATTTTATTCTTAGCCGCCTTGGTTGTGGTTTTATTTACGATGAGATCTTTAGCTATTTCTTTTTCATACTTCTTAATTTTATCTACGTAGGCTTTTTCTTGATCTCTGGTCCTATTGCTGTTAACTTTAATTCCTAGCTTTGCATCTCTGGCTGTGTCTATTTCCACATTCTCATCAGCTTCGATCACCCTAGGCGCATCATTAACTGCTATTTTACTGACAATAGTTGCAGGAATTGATACGGGAATTGGTGCAGGAATCTGGGCATTATTAGCTGCTGCCACCTTTGGCGCGCTACTGCCGGGAGGAGTAGCATAGCTGTTCAGTTTAGCATCCGCACCAGGGGCAGGAAACTTATATCTGGTTACGGCACCCTTGTCATCAATTTTTACATACAAGATGTCATCAGCACCGCCCCAATTATTCAGATCATACTTATTGTAAAACGAATTAAAAGAGTAGAGCGGTTCCTTAACTGAAGCTACTACTTGATTAGAGGTGATTTCGTTATGAGAACTCTGATCTATGAAAAAGCCTTGTTCCAAGTCAGATACTACTTTATTTGATTTTACCTGACTGCTGTCACTATTGGCAAGCTTAATTCCGATGCGGTTGTTGGTAAGTTCATTTCCTGAAACCAGGGCATGATTTGATTGAAGGTGCAATTCAATACCGTGCGTTCCATAAGTTTGGACTTTACCTTTTACAAACGCATTTTGGGTATGATCATACACTTTATTACCAATTATTTTACCATTCTCATTATATTTACTTAAGATTATACCGTGATTTCCATTATTGTAAACCACGTTGTTTGAGGCATTAAAATTATCCGAGAAATCGTGAATGTCAATTCCATACTCCAGATTGTCATGCACTTCGGAATTTTGAATAGTTACATTATCTGAGTCAAAAGTATAAAATCCGAAATAATTATGGTGAAATTTGCTGTTGGTAATATCTGCCTTAGGTAAGAAGCGCAAAGCAACACCCCAATGGCTGCTGACCGAATTATAATAACCTAAATAGGAAAATTCAGAATTTTTAGCTGAAAAATATTGTGCCGAAGATCGGGTGATGACATCTGGTCTTACCGTACTATAGTTAGTTCTGGACAATTCTATCGGTTTGCCAGTATTAGGATCATACGAAGTGACTTTTACTCCATCAAAATAGATTTTACCATAGACAGTTATGCCCGAAGCTGCATACATATTAACCGTATTACAAGAAGTAGTATCCACGTTTAAAGTTCCGGTGCTAGAAACTACAATGGGTTTTTTTACATAACAGACTCCATTTTTTATTTCTAAGTAATTGGTGTCTTTGATATCCATCAGATTCTGAGTAGTTGCTTGAATTCTCGCCGTTCCATCCTTGTAAACAACCTCGGCGCTGGCAAAATGAGCTAACATAAAGAATACTGAAACCATAAACAGTAAAGTTAAAATTCCTTTCTTGTATGACATTCCGTTCCCTCCTGATCTTTTTGTAAAGAATTAGTTCTTAGAGAAGAACCGGTATATAACCACGCAGTAGTAGAACACAAGAATTATAGGGAAAATAGTATGAAAAAATTATTTCAAATATCCAACAACACTTTTGCTTTCCAGCTTTGTTTATCCTTGACAATTTCAAACTCATGCCGGGTAACTGCTTTTACATCCACTCGAGGATCATGCCGAGCTACATCGAGCTTCTCACCATGCGCAACGCACACTAAATTGTAGCCGCCTTTCTTTTCTTGTTTCTCTTGAATTTCAATTTCAAATTTGCCGAACAACAATTGCTTATAATCTTTGAAGAAGACTAACTCTTCCAAAAAATCATGCAGCAATCCTGCTAAATCTTTACTTTCTACTAAGATTTTAACGTTTTGAGTAAATTTAATGGTGGAAACATCAACCATGGTCTCTTCTACGGCTAAAGCACATTCCCTAAATAAATCCGGCAAGTTATCTGCCCTGGCTACGAACAAAACATCTGCAGTGTGATCAAAAAACTTGTGAAAGGCCTTCATAAACGCTATTATAAACTGTTGAGGTTATATATTTTATGGCTAAAAAGGCAAAACTTTATCTATTAGTTTATCGGATAAGCAGCGATGGGGCTTCTAGAAACTATTTTTGGCACTTTTATAGATATTCTTCTTCATCTAGACCTTCACTTAAAAGCAATTATTGAAATCTATCACTTCTGGACTTACGCCATCTTATTCCTGGTCATTTTTTGCGAAACTGGTTTGATCTTTGCGCCTTTTCTGCCTGGTGATTCGCTTCTTTTCACGGCCGGTGCTTTCGCCGCTCTAGGATCTTTGCAGATCGCCCTGGTATTCGCAACTATCTTTATGGCCGCAGTTCTGGGAGACTTGGTAAACTATTCTGCTGGAAAATACCTTGGCCCAAAAATGTTTAACAAAGAAAAATCCTTTTTGTTTAAGAAAGAATATTTAGTACACACCGAAAAATTTTACCAGAAGCATGGTTCAAAAACTATTATTGCGGCCCGATTCATGCCCATCGTCAGGACCTTTGCTCCCTTTATCGCCGGGATCGGAAGGATGAGCGGATTTAAGTTTCTGTTTTACAATATTATTGGAGCTCTTTTGTGGTGCTCTTTTTTTATTTTAGGAGGATACTTTTTTGGCAACATCCCTATCGTTAAAGAACATTTCAGTTTGGCTATACTAGCGATTATAATTATTTCTTTTCTTCCGGCAGTAAAAGAAATTGTCTCCGCTTACTTAAGAAAGAGACAGCAAAAAAAACAACCCCCTCAATAGAATACTAAAATGGTCTACCAATTAGGAATTTACCGCTTACACGATAAAACCCAATATAGCCTCAATAAAATTAGTTATAAAGAAGGGAAATTATTCAAATGGATGATGGATGAATACCGCGCTGCCACTTCCTGGGCAGATTTCCAAGAACGAACCGCCCAGACTATCGTTGCAGCTGCGGGAAGAGCAGAGGAAGAAAAAAGAAGAGAAGGAGACCTTAGTTTTCGTTGGGAATGGTATCTTCTGTATCGAATTCGCAGTGACTTGCTCAGAAATGTAGGAATCAGGACCGGTGAATTACCGGGAGAGTTATCCGAAATGATTATTTCGGAAGAGAAAGAGTGATGCTTTGATTCTTACGAATATAATGAAGCAAACTCTCTTCTTGTAATTTTGTACAAAGCATCAACAACCAATCTTCTTCTTTATACTGATAATCTTTCTTAATTACTTTTCCTAAATCATCAAGTAAGATCTCTTGGTTCTGATTTCTTCTGGCGAATTCTACTATTCTTCCTCTAAAAATTCTATTAGGAATATGTTTTCCATTTTCAGACATTCCTGCTTCTTTTCGCTTTTCCATTACGAATAATGCTTTTTCTTTGCCATTTTTGTAGAGAGGAAAGAATTTACATGAATTTTGTAAAGGACAAGTTGAACAGGAAGGAGTACTGCGAGTGCAGACTAACGAACCAAAGTCCATTAAGGCGCTGTGAAATATTTCGCTCTGTGATTCAGGAATAGTTTGTTTTGCTAATTGATATAATCCTTGTTCCTCCTTTTTGCTCATCGGCAGACCTTGATCCCTGCCCTCAAAGAAACGCAGATAGATTCTTCGCACATTAACATCAATCGCTGGCTCGGGAAGATTATAGGCGAAAGAAAGAATTGCTCCGGTAGTATAAGGTCCCATGCCCGGAAGTTCTTGTAATTGTTCTTTGCCCTGCGGGATGATTCCGTTATGCTTTTCACATACCTCCTGAGCAAATGTATGCAAAAGCAAAGCTCTCCTATTGTATCCTAAACCGCTCCAGGCTTCAATTACTTCCGCTTTTGATGCTTTTGCTAAATCCTGCAGGGTGGGAAATTTTTCCTTAAACTCCTTAAACTTTTCAATCACTCTGGATACCTGCGTCTGCTGAAGCATAAATTCTGAAATCAAAACATCATAAGGAGAAGGATTACCACGCCAAGGTAAGCTACGCTGGTGTATTGAAAACCATTGTAACAACTGATCAGAAAAGTCCATAGAATTCTAAATCTTAAATACTTTAAAAAAGTTGGTTAAAAAATATAATATAAAAATAATAAATAAAAGAAAATAAAAGAAAATTTATCTTTTTCTTTTGTTACTCTTACTTCTTACTACTAAAGCCAGAGCCACTACAACCAAAACAGCAAAGACAACTGCTACTACTTTTCCGGTTTTGCTCAGACTTCCACTTGGGCCAGCCACAGCAGCTCCAGTTATTCCGGAAGCTCCAGTATCTTGACCTGCAGAAGCTGCATCGGTAGCTCCTTGTAAAGCAGTATTAGCTTCTTGTACAGTAGGTGAGGTAGCTTGACCTTCACCAGCTGGGGTAGTTGAAGTACTAGTTGATGGTTTCTTAACACTACTTCCACCACCGCCACCGCCTCCACTATGAGAGGTACTAGCAGGAGCAACAGCATTGCTGTTTAATCCCATTAAGGTAAAAACAGTAAAGTGATTTACAGTAGTAGATATAGTATTAGCTACAGTATCTACACTTGGATCTGATTCATTTGAAGCAAGAACCCAAGCTTCACCATCGCGGTAGTAAACCTTAAGATCATTTTCGTTCAAGTTAGTACCATCTACAATACCATCATTATCGGCATCATTGTAGCTGAAGGTTAACTTAACTTTAAAATCACCATTAGTCAAGCCTGAAGTGATAGTGAAAACATCTCCGCCAACCATAAAGCCGGAAGTATCTAAATTAGTCCCTGGAGCTTCTTGTGCATCCAAAGTGTACATACCAGCAGGTGCTTCCAAGAATAATAAAGTTAGCTTAGGAGCATTTGGAGAGGTAAGAGGTGCTGCTCCCACCATAAAAGGAACATCGTTATAGTTGAAGTCTACTGAATCAACATTGCTATTAGCAAATTTGTCAGTACAGTAGAAATACAAGCGGTGTGCTCCTTTAATAGTAATAGGAAGATCTGCAGTTAGTCCGCCTACATTAGTGTAGGTATCAGCAAAATCCCATTTGTAAAATAAAGAAACTGCACCTACTCCAGCATCAGCACAACTCAAATGAACATTTGAAGTCATCATTGGGTCTTCTTGAGGAACATACCAACCATTTTCTCCATTAGGAGCATCTGCGGTTACAGTAACTAGACCGCCGGTGCTATCAAGAACTACTTTTAATTGGTTATGTTGTTCTTCATTTCCAGCATTGTCAACACTCCAGTAATGTATAGTATATGCTCCATCTACCCCATTCAGAGTAAAAGGACCATTGTAGGTAACAACTGGACCATCATTTAATTGGTAATATGTTGCAGCTACTCCGGAAACCATATCTTGAGCAGTGAGGGTAAAAGTAGTAGTGGAAGCCACAAACAACTTTTCTTGTGGATTCACATAATTTTTTCCTTGCCAAGAAATACCAGTAGTAGGAGCATTGTTATCAACAGTAAAAGCATTATCAGAAACGTCGAAAGCGACTTCCATATCAGTATTCATGTCAATAGCACTTACTTTTATCAAATAAGCAATATAATCTTGTGCTTGAGTAGTATCCCAGCTGAAAGAGCCATCATTGGCTTCTCCACTTGCAATATTATCCCAATTCATTCCATCAAAGCTTTTTTGGATCTTAATCTTAAGATTAGAATTGCCATTATCAGCATTCCAGGTGATGGTGTGTGTTCCAGACCATACTTCCCCACCATTAGGTGAAGTGACGGTTAAATCGCTAACTGCAGCAGTGGCTGCGGTTGCTAACAAAATCATGACAACGATTCCCATTAATATTTTTTCAATTCGCATTTTTAATTCCCTCATTTGTTGCTTTATAAGCTTTAAGAGAGTAGATTTCTTAGTCATACTATATAAATCTTACTACTATTTTTGTTTATCACCGGTTGATGGTGAATTTTAGAAAAGAAGACAAAACTAGAAGAAAAATGGTTACTATTCTACCACTGCTTTAATCCTTCGTACTCCGGCTGAACACGCTTCTTCCTTGATGATTTTGAACTTGCCCACTTCCTTGGTATTCTTAACATGCGGCCCGCCGCAGAATTCCTTGGAATAATCTCCCACAAAATAGACCGTAACTTTATCCGGGTATTTCTGGCCAAACTCCATCTCTGCGCCAATCTTAACCGCTTGTTCTTTAGTCATTTCCTTACAGACTACCGGCATATGTTTAGCAACAACACGATTCACTTCATCTTCGACTTTCTTAATTTCTTCAGGAGTTAATTTTCGATCGAAGCTGAAATCAAAACGTAGGCGTTCCGGAGTAATATTACTCCCTCGCTGTTTAATCTTAGGATCAATAACTTTTCGTAACGCTTCATTCAATAAATGAGTAGCAGTATGTAGTCTAACTGTTTCCGCAGAAAGATCAGCCAAGCCGCCTTTGAACTTCTGTTCAGCTCCTTTTCGGGATAATTCCTGGTGCTTTTGAAATTCTGCTAAAAATTCTGGCACTCCTACTTTTACTTTCTTCTCATCCGCTAACTCCTCCGTCATTTCTAAAGGAAAGCCATAACTTTGGAAGAGCAAAAATGCTTCCTTGCCGGAGATATCTCCTTGGGCAGCCATCTTTTCAAATTCTTTCAATCCCTTCTCAAGAGTTTTTTCAAATTTCTCTTCTTCTTTTTGCAGCTCTTCCATAATTCGTGATTTGTTTTTCTTTAGCTCAGTGTAATAATCGCTGTAATCTTTCACTACTATCTCAGCTAAAGTAGACAAAGAATTATCCGGCAAGCCAACTTGTTTAGCATATCTGACTGTTCTTCTAATCAATCTGCGTAGAACATAGCCGCGATCCAAATTAGAAGGTACTACCGCATTACCGTCACCTAAAATAAAAGTCGCTGCACGAATATGATCAGCAATAATACGCATCTCTCGTTGGGCATCTTTATACTTTTTACCGCTCAGTTGTTCAATTTGTTTAATAGTAGGCTGAAATAAATCTGTTTCATAAGCGCTTTTCTTGCCGCTTAAAACTGCTAAGGTTCGTTCAAAACCCATTCCGGTATCTACGTTCTTTTGTTTTAAGGGAGTAATAGAACCATCTTTACTTTTACTGAATTGCATGAATACATCATTCCAGATTTCTACCCAGCGGTTATCATTGGGGTCAAACTTCTTAGGAACTTCAGCATCGCCAGTCCAGTAAAACATCTCGCTCGATGGACCGCAAGGACCAGACTCACCAGCAATCCAAAAATTATCTTTACCTAAAAAAGCAATTCGTTCTATTGGAACACTTAACGATTTCCATAATTCATAGGATTCAGTATCACGGGGAACGTTCTTATCCCCTTCATAGACTGTAAAGGCTAACATTTTTAGCGGAATATTCAACCATTTCTTGCCGGTCAGGAATTCAAAACTCCAGCTGATTGCTTCTTTCTTGAAATAATCACCTAAGGACCAATTTCCCAACATCTGGAAGAAAGTATGATGAGTATTATCACCAATATTTTCAAAATCAACTGTCCGAAGGCATTTTTGAATATTCACTAAACGTTTCCCTAAAGGATGCGACTGTCCTGATAAGTACGGAACTAAGGGCTGCATCCCTGCAGTATTGAATAATACGGAAGGATCATCCTTAGGAACCAGAGAAGCAGAAGGAATGACTACATGCCCTTTACTTTTGAAAAAATCCAGATACTTGTCGCGAAGCTCGTTTGCGTTCATCTTGAGCCAAGAGAGGAACTCCTTTTTATATATTTTTATTAATTGTATCTTAACTGTATTCTCAAACATACAAAAACATTAATAACTTAACCGCAAAATGTAATCAACATGGTAACTGAGAACGGACATTATGATTACGAAATTAAGAATGGAAAAGTTACCGCCCTTGGATTTGAATACGCCGGGAAGCGTTACACTACCACTATAACTCCATCTGAAATAACGGTATCGAAACCATTAGGACTAGGGGTTGATATCATCGGAACGTATCATCGACAAGAAAGTAAAATGTTCTGGTTCATCCATCATGTTTGCGGCTTGCGAGGCTTTGGTCATCAGGAAGATAGCTGTCGAGCCTGTGAATCAAATACGAGTCTCACTGAAAATTATAGTGAAGCCCACAGTCATGCCGATAGTACTCTTCCTGAAGCGTTAGTTAAAGTTAATGATTATTGTGGTCAATTAGAAAAACTGTTAGAAACGAATGGATTCTAGAAACTCTTATAAAAAGGGTATTAAAACAAACCTTCTATGTCCTTAGAAGATTTACTAAAACCAGTAAAATACGTTGATGAACAAGTGCTTAGAGGGTATACTAAAGCCATTAAGAAATATGAAGAGAAAGGATACGATAAATACAAATTATCTCTGTTACTTACAGTTTCCTCTTTCCTAATCAGAACTTCTACCGGTGTAATATGGTATAAAGAAATTGCAGAAGCTTATCGAGAATTATATAAAACTGCTGGGTTTTGTTTTTCTGGTTTATCAGGGATAGACGTAGGAATAACCATTAACCAATATTCAGATAAAGAAATTACTACAGAAACAAAAGTAGAATTATCTCCTACAACTGTATTTGGAAAAAAAATTACCAAAACGGTAAGGTTACCATTATTAATTGGCGGATTGGGCTTTTTGGGAAATGGTGCAGCTAACCTAATCGATTATATTAAAACTCGAGATAATCAATCACTAAGTTGGGGCATACACCATTTGCTTCAAGGCTATTCAATGGTTTCGTTAGCTTCATCCATCTACATTAAAGATACCAATCCAAAACTTCTGGAAAAAAAACCTTTCTATAAAACTGCGTACGATTGGGTAAAAGAACAATTAAGCATTGCGCCGGAACCAGTTACAACTTATTCTGCATTAGAAGAAAAAATTTAAGCAAAACTCTGCCCGCATCCACAAGTCTTGCGTGCATTAGGATTAGTAATCTTAAATCCAGCACTGGTTAAAGAATCAACATAATCTACTTTTGCGCCTTTCAATTTCTCTAAGCTAGCATTGTCAACAAAGAATTTAACTCCTTCTACTTCTACTACTGCATCAGTTTCTTTCTGCGCATTTTCAAAGGAGAAGTGATATTCAAACCCAGCACAGCCGCCGGAACTTACTCCAATGCGGATAGCTTGATTGTTCTTTTTCGCCAGCAACTCTTTTGCTTTCTGAGCTGCATTAGTAGTGATTGTAAGATTTTCATCACCTTTTTCTTGAGGGATAGCGCCATTCAGTCTTTCCACAATAGCAGTTACTTCTTCCTCACTTCTTCCATGACTAGAAAGGCCTTCTTCAATGGTCTCAAAGTAAGCCGCACCGCAGCCCACACAGGAAACACCTTCATCCGTCAGGATTTCTACTACGGAAGGATATTGCTGTACTAGTTCGCCGATAGTCATGTCTTTAGTGATCATAGTAGTAGATTAGATCAATTTTATATAAAACTTTTGAAGATTTTGTCTTACTTCTTCTTAACTACAAAGTAATAGACTATTGCGGTAATAACGCTAAACACAATCGCTGCAATGATCCATAGCAATTTATGTTCAGATTTCATCTTCTTCTGAGAAGTTATAATATCATAGATTACCCATACTGCACACGCAAGGCCAATCAGCCACCAAAACATTCCGAACATATTAAATTAAAGAAAGCTGAGAATATAAACTTTACTCCTTACCCAAGGTGCAAAAAGATTATAAGCATCTTATTCTCCCTTTACAAAAACCAGTTGAGGTGGAAATATGAACATAAGTGCAGAATACATTTGGTTGGATGGCATAAATAAGAAAAAAGGAAAATTATGGCAGGAATCGCGGAGCAAAACAAAAGCATATGATGGGCTTAATAATGTAACTATTCCTCACTTAAACCGACTATTAGAAACTAAAGAAGTACCTATTTGGGGTTTTGATGGTAGCAGTACCGAGCAAGCTGGTGGAGATTATTCTGATTGTGTTTTGAAACCAGTTCGAGTCTACAAAGATCCTTTACGAAACATTCCCGATACTTTATGTATTTTAGTGTTAAATGGAATATACCTCCCTCCCGGGGATAAACCACATCGATCTAATACCCGAGTCCGGTTAGAAAAATTAGCCAAAAAATATGAAGACCAACAATTCTGGTTTGGATTAGAACAAGAATATACCTTTATGCGCGTTGATGAAAATGACTTTTCAAAAGTTCTAAGACCATTAGGCTTTCCTAAAGAAGCAGGAAAATTTCCTGAACCGCAAGGTAAATATTATTGTGGCAGTGGTGCAGATAAAATTGTAGGAAGACAAATTGTGGAAGAGCATCTTAAAGCTTGCTTGGAAGCAAATGTGCTTATTGCCGGTATTAACGCTGAAGTCATGCCCGGACAATGGGAATATCAAATAGGAAATGGCACTGCTGCAAGTGATCCTTTACGAGTAGCTGACGATCTAATTGTAGCCCGATATCTCATGGATAGAGTAGCTGAAAAATATGGTGTGGTTGCTTCGTTAGAGCCAAAACTTGATCCAGATTGGAATGGCGCAGGCGCACACACTAATTTTTCTACCATGGAAATGAGAGAAAGTGATGAATCTTTCCCAACCATTCTTACGCGATTGGAAAAACGCCACAAAGAGCATATCGCAGTATACGGTCATGGAATCGAAAAACGCTTAACCGGCCATCACGAAACCAGCAGTTGCGAAAAATTTAGTTACGGTGTTTCTGACCGCGGTGCAAGTGTTAGGATACCCTGGCAAGTTGCCGCAGAAGGAAAAGGTTACCTAGAAGACCGAAGACCTTGCGCTAACATGGATCCCTACACTGTAGAAGCGAGAATCATAAAAACAGTAATGGAAGGTTAAAATTCTCCTAATTTTTTTTGTTTTTTCTTTTCTTGTATAACACTACAAATTGTTTCAAAATCTTTCTTCATCTGCGCAAACATTTCCGGATTACGACCGGAATACAAATAATTAGCAGGATGGATGACTGGCACAATCTTCTTTCCTTCCACTTCAAAGATCTTTCCGCGCAAGGAAGTAATCCCTTTCTTACCTAAAATTCTCTCCGTCGCAAAATTACCGATAGTCACAATTACTTTCGGCTGCATGATCTCAATCAATTTATCCAGCCGATTTCGGCAATTTTCTACTTCATCTTTGGCAGGATTGCGATTATCCTGCGGCCTACACAAAATAGTATTAGTAATGAAAATATCTTCTCTTGCTAAACCAACAGAACTCAATAATTCATTCAAGACTTGTCCTGACATTCCGCAGAAAGGAATTCCCTGCTTGTCTTCATTTGCCCCTGGCGCTTCTCCAATGAAGAGAACTTCTGCTTGCGGATTTCCCGAGCCAAACACCACTTGAGAACGCGATTGACAGAGAGCAGGACATTTAGTGCAGGTAGAATACTCTTGTTTGAGTTGATCAAAAGGCATCTACAAAAAAGAAATAAATGACTTCTTAAATGTTCTGCAATCGGGTGAGCTCCTCGAGATTACTATAATCCAAGATCTTAAGAACAGAAAAAAAATCTTTTTGAGTTTCAGACTGAAAATAAACAAAACCAAAATCAAAAAGACGTGGCTTTCCTTCGGGAGTGATAACAACATTCAAATCTGTAATATCCAAGCAAGCCATGCCTAGATTATGAAATGCTTTAATCTGCAATTCTAAATTTTCTTTTTGAACTGGAGATAAAACAATGGGCATTTCTCTCAATGTTTTCCCAGCGATATAATCCTTAACTAATAACGCAAGAGGTTGGCTTCCAGGATAAGTTCGGAAAAAAATTTCTTGTGGAGCCTCAATAGTTCCAACTCTTTCCAAGACTTGATGCTCCCTAACTACATGCTCATAAGACTTACCCCCATACCATTGATCCCCTACTTTTGCTATCAAAACTCTACCTTCTCGTTGAACTTTATACACTTCACAAAAGCCCCGCGGAAGTGCTTCTAATACGTTATATCCTAGATGGGTAATAAAATCTCGATATAGATCAGCCATTTTTATTCCACAATTTGATAGTCAAATTCCATTTTCTTCAGATCATACTCTTCTTTTGCTTTTTGCAGCGACTTTAAAAATATTTTCCAGCCAATGGGACATTTCTCCTGATACTGTTTAGTATTTACCAATTCCAATTTCAAAGGAAAAGTAAATTCCAATTTTTCTAAGGAAGAAATAGTTTTTCCTAAGACTTCCAGATTAATTCCATAAAAAGACTGAAGTTTAAGCGCTTTAGTAACGGTGTCTAGAAATTCTAAAACCGTTTTACAATCTTTCAGATCAATAATAAAAGAAGACATAATAAAAAAAGAAAAATTATTTTTTCTTGTACTCAGTGTACTTGGTTTTTCCGCAAACTAATCGATCGCTGTGGTTAGCCATGAAATCGCCTGGCGATTTAGGAGAGAATTTATTCTTACGAACTAATTTATCTCCTTGAACTTCATACAATTTCCAGAGCTGACTGCCTGGTTTCTTCTTTGCCCCGCCTTTCGCAGGAGCGCCTTTCTTTATTGGAGCTGCCATGTTTATTCACCTGTGAGTCTTATTTTTAAATGTTTCTTATTTTTAGTTAATTTTTATAATTGTTGATTGCATACTCTACCTTTTGATTCACTAATATCCTGTTCCTCATATCTCCGGCGGCGTAATGCTATAAGGCCAACATAAGATATACTCGCAACTGGAAACAAGAAGCCAACACTATAACCCAACCCCGGTAAATTCTGAATTTGTTTCTCAATTGCTTTATAATTTTCACTATTAAGGATTGCTTTCTGCTCCTGTTCTAAATCATTATATTGCACTTTCAGATCAATGCATTCTTGACTGGGCAATAATTTTGTCGCAGGAATACATTCTGCCAACTTAGGGACTAAATCAGATGATGTTTTCCTGATTTCTTCTAGTCTAACATGATATGCTGAATGTTGCAGCTGATCTTTTTTAAAAGTAGAGTAAACTGGAATTGCTAAAGTCCCCCACATACTAAAATAACCAACAGTATACATTACCTTTGCAACTTTCTTTGGTATTTTCATTGTTCCTCTCCTTGAGCTTCTTTTTCTTCTCTATTTCTTTTTGCAGAACTTCGTACTTCCAAAAAACCAGTCAGAGTGAAAAGCACAGCCACATAAAGAGGAAGATCTGAATAGTTATGCTTTTCCTGCGCAGAAATATACGCTGGAGTATTTCGCAAAGCAGCTGCTTCTTCTCCTAAATTATCATACTGTTGAACTATATTTAAGCATTTATTTTCCAAAGAAATATATCCATTCTCAGAGCATTCATCTACTTTCTGGCCCATTACTTTTCTTTCTTTTTCAATCTCGCTTAATTGCTGCTCTTCAGGAACTTTATTAGAAAGATAAAGATTATTGGCCAAACACGCTACTAGACCTAGAAAAGAATAAAAGGGCACTTCAGTTTTCTTAGAGATTTTCATTGACTTTACTCTCTCTTTTTTTTCTGTCTTTCTCTTGGAGATAAGAACGGATCACTACACTTAATCCTAGTCCAGCAATGGCAGCTCCAATCGGCCCCAGCACTGGTTCCCAATGAGGTGAAGTTTGATAAACAACTTCAAATAACGCCTGCTTATTATTTAATATGCCAACTTCATCTGATGCTGTTTTATACTGCACATAAATAGAACGACAATCGTTAGCCTTTTTAATACAATCATCAACCTTGTGATCTAAATCATTTGCTCTATCTTCAGCAACTTGAATTTCATGCAGCATCTCATTCTTTACAGTTCGATATTCATGATATTTATGAACATTAGAGAAAAATGCACCTGCAAAAATACCTGCACCAGCTAATCCGACTAAAGAATATTTAATAGAATCTCTCATCTACGCACTCGTAGTTTCTTTCGCTTTCTTCTTCTCTTCCGCAGCTTTCTTCATTTCTTCTTCTTGCTTTTTCTTCTGCTGAGGAGTCAAGCGTTCTACTTTCTGGCGTGCTTCAGCTGAAGGATATACTACTCCTTCGAACTTAGCTTCGTGCTTGCTGTATTTATTGTAAATATGTCGAAGAACAATAGTGCTAGGATCAGCTTTCAATTGGTGTGCCAATGCTTCTACTACTTGTACGTTGGTAGGCGTAGCACCATCAAAAGCAACTACCCCTTCTACTTCTACTCTGTTTAACAGAGGGTTATCATGTTTGTTATTTATTGTAATATTCATTTCCTCACCTTACCTTGATGGCATATTCTCCTTTTACAGTTATGCCTACTTTTCCTGCGATCATGGATGTGCTGACATCGCTAATGTATAGTCTGCCTTGCCAGGTAGTGGTAAAACTATTTGAACCACAAGCTGGACAAGTTCCACTGTCTGAAAATAATTTGCAACGCTTGCATGCTTCTTTCTTTGCCATGGTATATTTACTCCTTCTCCTCTTTCTTGGTTTCTTTTGCAGCAACTGCTTGAGGCTGTTCTAACCATTCTAATTTTCCTAAGCCTTCTTGGCGCATGGTTAAACCGATTTTTGGATTGTGAACGTCCTTATAACTCACCGCAATAATGCGAGCTTTACATTTGTCGCCTACTTTCAAAGTTTGGCCAGTCTTCTTTCCTTGCAATACTTTTTCCTTGCTGAAAGAAACATAATCATCCATGCTTTGGGAGATGTGTACCATTCCCTCAACTCCACCCATATCCATGAACGCACCAAAGTCAGTGATATCACGGATAGTGCCATACACTAATTCGTTCATTTCTGGTCTGAAAGTTAATAATTCAAAATCTGCTTCAAAGTACCCAGCACCATCACCAGGAACAATAACTCCTTCTTGAATATCAGCGACATCAATTACGTTAAATATGAAACCTAATTCCTTAGAAATAAAATTTTCATACGCAGACTTGATATTTTGCAGTACTGCATCTCTTCGGCCTAAACTGAACATTTTTGGCGGAACACGAATATGATCCTTGACTTTGACTTTGTAGAACATGCTCTGGAATCCTCCCTAGGGTTATGAATAGCTTGTTTTAGGTATTATTTTGAGCTTTGGTTTATAAAGGTTTCCATTCAGACTTGTCCATTGTCCTTGCCAAGACCTAAATTCATAATTATTATAAACTAAATATTGGAAAATAGACACATGAGAATAGATTATCGTAAATTAGAAAGAGATATCCCTGAAATCGCTGCTCAAGTTGAGAGAGTCAGTGGATTAAAAGTCCCGTTGCATGATTTAGAATTCGTCGTGACAGATGTGGTGATAAATGATTCTGAGGATTTTAAGTCTGTAGCATCATATTCACCATCCTTAAAAAGAATAAATATTCACCAAAATACAATTCCCTCAGCATCTTCTCAAAACCTCGTAAACATGTATGTAGGTCACGAATTAATGCATCATGCTCAATATTCCATAAAAACATTCAGAAAAAATGTAGAAAATCATTCTTTACACCGATCCTGGAGTAGATTAATAGAAGGAGACGCGACCTGGGTTGAAGATAAGCTTAAACAATTTTATCCCTTAAATTTTGTTTCTACAATATTCTATTTTGTTTCATTTGAATTACGAGTGGAATATGCAGGAGTAACTCGAGAGATATTTGGGAATTTACCAGATAGCTATGGTCTCGGAAAAAGAAAAATAGATGCTTTAGTAGCTTCTGGTGGTCGGGCAGCAGTAAATCGCCTCTATCAAGCCGATCCAAAAGAGATCTCTTACACTTTTAGTGATTCGGCCATGGAAGATTCTGTCACCCCAGGCGAAATAAATTTTTTAAAGGCAATAGATATCTTACAAGAAAGAATTTCTGACCTTAGCGATAAATACGAATTAGCCCAACAAAAGTATCAAAAACGGAGCACTGCCATCCAGAATAAAATTGCTTCCTTACGACTTAAGAACTGGTTAGAAACCGAATCCAAGAATTATCCTGAAGTAGCAGATTTAAAAAGGATTTATGATGAAGCTATGACTATTTGTAAAAAGAAATAGTTTATAAACATACTTTCCTTTCTTCTCCTATGGATTTACGTGAACTGAAAAAAGAGGTTCATTCACTACCTAACTTTTCTGAACATCTGCAAAAATTCCAGCAAAGCTGGCTCAAGCCCATTAAAGTCAATACTAACAAGCATCTTCCTTCTTTGCAGAATCTTTCACCCAAAAAGAAACAGGAAATTAACAATAAACTTTTTTTCGTACAGCAGAAAATAAAGGAAGTTGAGTCAGCCCAGTTGCTCAGCCAGAAGCTGCAGCAATATGCCCATTATTTAGTGGAATTAAAACTAACCACCCTTAACGGCAACAAGGCCAAAGCCCACTATGTCACCAACCTCTTGGTAAACGATCAATTTCTCAACACCGCTCATCTTATTCAAGACGTTAAAGATGTGGAAAAAAATGTCCGGTCTATTACCTACAAATATCATCATCTTTCTGAGGTGGTCCAAAAAGAAGTCCCTTTAGAAGAAAAAATACAGTTCATCCAGCTTCCCCATAAAGAACATTTACAAGCACTTATTGCCACATCCAAAAAACAAAAAATGTTTCTCAAGCAGTTAGGGGAACAATTCCTCAGCTTAGCTAAAGAAACCAACAGGAAAAAATGATCGTTGCCGGAATTATTGGAGTAGTCTGTATTCTGATCGCCTTCTTGTTAGATGAATTTGATAAGAAATTTAATTCCGAAACCGTCCAATACAATCTTCTCAACGCCTTTGGTTCAGGATTGTTAATCTACTATGCTTATGTTTTACAAAGCTGGCCTTTTGTAGCTTTGAATGCGGTCTGGTTAGCAGCAGCATTGGTAAAATTGATTAAGATTTCTTGGAAGTAAGAGTAGGTTTAGAGAAAGGCAAGCTGGTATCAAAATGCCGTAATTCAAAATCATCTCTAGGAAGATCAGTGTTGTTCCATTTTTTAGTCCAGACCTGAATTTTTTCTCGGCTAAAGGAGATTAATTCCTTATTCTCCGTTAAATATTCAGTAATGTATATTTCCAAAGGTCGTTCTAAAGTAATTGCTTCTGGACGTAGCGCGAAATAATAATGAACATTATCTTCATGAAATTCAAAAGTAGAGATGATATACTGCTCCAGATTATGCAAAGCTTCCGGAAGTCTGAGCTTTCTACTTCCTTGCAAACCATCTTCTATAAAATATTTTTTACGTGATCGATGTGGTTCTTTTATATTGAGTAGATCTGCAACATCAGGAAGTAAGGCTCCTATATCCATAGTAAGAATTCTCTGTCGTCTTCCCGCCGGAATGAAGTATTCCTTATCAGAAGCATGCCAAAATAAATTCTCAAAAGAATAGATTTCTATGATCTGAGCTGAAATTTGTTCAGGTTGAGGATTACTAAGATGCCTTTCTGCAAAATAAAAGCCGGTATATTTGCCCTCAGTCATATTAAAAATCAGAAACGAAGCAGAATATAAATTTTCTGTTCTAAATTTTTAATCTGGCTTTCCCAAATTGACAATATTTGAGTACGGGACAAATAGTGCACTTGGGATTGATTGGTAGACAGATACTCTGCCCATGTCCAACTAATAATCTATTTACCTCAATCCACAAATTTTGAGGAAACAATTTCTGCAGTGCTTCTTCCGTTTCTTCCGGAGTTACTGTTTTTACCCAGCCCAGCCGGTTAGAGATCCGATGCACATGAATGTCAACAGCAATAGCCGGTTTCTTGAACGTATACGCTAAAACACAATTAGCAGTTTTCCGCCCCACCCCAGGAAGTGAAGTCAATTCTTCAAAAGTATCCGGGACTTTTCCCTGATACTTTTCCAAAATAACCTTGCTTAATGATTTAACATGTCGCGCCTTAACTTTATAAAAACCAACTCCGTACAAAAGCTTCTCTAACTTTGCTAGATCCATCTTAACAAAATCTTCTGGCCTAGGATAAACTGCAAATAACTTTTTCACTAAAGGGATAGTAGTTGAATCTCGGGTGCGAGAACTTAACAAGGTCATTACTACCATCTGAAAAGGAGTGTAATTTCCGAGTTCTTCCAACATAGTCAGAGGATGAGTTTTTTCAAGCAGAGAAAAGACAGTTTTTATTTCAGATATGGAAGGCATGGTAACATAAAGAAAGAATGGTTTAATTATTTTTCTTTCTAGGACTATATAAAATCACTAAATAGTGACAAATCTTATAAAGAACCCAAAGTATTTTATTTTATGGTCAAGGCAAATGAAAGATTATGGACAGAAAAAGAACTAAATGGAATGTCTCAAACTGTTTCAACACTCCGCAGAATGAGAAGCGCAGCTACTTTAGACAAAACAACACTCGGCCTTCGCATGAGAAAGAAAATTAATAATCTACTCGGAGGCAAAGAAAAAATCTATTCGCCACAGGAAGCATTAGCAGATGCAGAGGAGCTTGGCTATGTTGCCGGAGATTTCTTTGCCGCAAAATTATCTAAAACTACTCACGGTAAGACCGAGTTCGAGAAATGGCAAGACTTACTTTCGGATGCTGAAAAACAATATACTCTTTACGGAGAAACAACTTATGCTGGAACAGGCATTGTCGAAGTAGCCGGTCAACTTCTCATAGGCAGAATGCGTACTCTTCATATTGACTCTCAACATATGCTGGAATGGGACCTATTGGAAAATAATAATCTTGGTGCCCAATCTATTCAACAACTCATCAATCAAGATGTTGGTATTATCTCTCCTTTATCAGGTGACTATCTAATGAGCAGTATTTACAGCTCTTACCTGCAACGCACTAGAGGAAATTCTTTTGCTATACGCCCAGCTGCTCTTAGCGAAGATCTAACTGATTTAGTATTGCCTTTAGATAAAAAAAGCAATTTTCCTTTTGAAAATAAAAGTGCAATTGCTATCTATGTTGATACTATAGCTACTGGAAATACCGCGAAAGCATTATTCAAGCACTTACAGGGATTGTATCCACAAAAAATAATTCCACCTAATCTAAAAAGAAAAGAATATTATCCCAGCGATAAAATCACAAAGTATTGGGCAGCAGCAAAATAATTTACCCAATCCTTCTAAACCTTGGACCATTATATCCGTCTCTGGAAACCCCACTAAAAAACATTTCTCGTGGCCTGGCTAGACAATCCACTTGCTGTTCCAACATTAATTTTTGACCGCCTTGATATTGCGGAGAATAAAGTACATATTCTTTAGCATCAATAAGATCTATTCCTAATCCATGCACAACATAGGTCATTGGCTGTTCTGGTGTTGATTTAAAATGCTCCCAAGTGGTATTAGTAATATTTGGAAGTTGAAGACGAGTAGAAATTACAAAAATTCTTTGATCATTTGGTAAAAAAATGTCTCGCAGCAAGAAATCTCCGTCTTTATAATGATGTACAACAAATTGTCGTTCTTCTTCAGTATGCTTAGCTAAAAGAATATCTTTTGATCCATGATCGTATAAAACCTTTATCATCTATACAAAAGATTCAACTTAGTTTAAAAATTAACCTACACAAACACCAAAACTAATCCTAGTGCCAGTAACGTTCCTCGCACACAGAAGGTCAACACTCGTTGGTAATGTCTTCTCCAGCGTTCTCGTTTCACATCAGACGATCCTTCCTGTGTTTCTACGGCATGTTCTAACATAGATCGTAAGAGATGGAACACTACTGCCAAACCTACAAAAATAAGCATGGTTACTGCAATATAATAAATCATCAGCGGCAATGCAATTCCGCGCATAAAATTACCGATGAAAAGATCCCGTAACAAATAGAATGATTGGCTTACTCCGGCCAGGGTACATATACCTCCCAACAATCCCAGAATAAATACCCCCAGCGGTGATAAAATATAATGAAGAACTTCTTTAATTTGTACCCTAAGGGACGAAGGAACTACCAATTCCCAGGTGCTAAAGAAAGATTGTACTCCGGCCAAGCCGAACAATAATGCCGAAAAACCGATGATCTTATAGAAAAAATAATGCAGCTGGTTGTTGTAAAAAAATGATAATAAACCAACTCCAAACAAAAGATAGGCCAAAAATATTCCCACTACATAAGCAGCACTGGTTTTGATAATATCTTCCTTATTTTTAGTTGCAGAGAGAATGGCTAGTAACAGTAAGAGTAAAGCCAGAACACCCGGAACAAACATATTTTGCAAGGCCTGTCCGGTGACTAAGGAAAAAGTCAAAGTCTTCAAAACATTGGGAGGTTGTCCTTGCCCCAGAATGCCTACTGTTTGCTGTCCGCTAGTCAAATCAGGACAAGAGGAATCATCATTACCTTTGATCCTTTCTTCTAACAAGGAGATGATTGCTTTTGAACCAATCAAATAACTTCCTTTGGTAAAAGCAACCGGAATGGAGCGAGAATTTTCTTTAATTCCATAAGCTTCAAAATACGCCTGCATCATTTCAAAATTCTGAAAATTGTGATAGACCTCATAACTTTCTATTTTCAAATTAGGATAGGTAGCTTGCAGGCCTAATATCGATGCGCTGACTTCATTACAATCGGCACATTCCTTACCATAAAAATAATAGACACAATCATTTTGTTGCTTATCCGGCGTTAACGCTAAAGCCATCGGAAAAAGTAATAGAATCGCTAAAATAAGAGCTGCGCTTAATTTTGTTGACATCATATCACGAGGGTAACTAAGAGGAATACTTATATAAAGGTTTTTGTTAAGAACAGTAGTTAGAATAATTTAAATATTAGTTCTTTCCCTACCAAACTATGGTCCAAGAACTAACTGCACAATCTTTTCCAAAAGAAGTACTTCAATCCCCGCTTCCGGTCATTGTCGATTTCTGGGCTACTTGGTGCGGTCCTTGCCGCATGCTGGCTCCGGTATTTGATGAACTCAGCAAAGAATACTCCGGGAAATTAAAATTTGCCAAGATTTCCACTGAAGATCATCCTGAGGTCGCTGAAAACAATATGGTTACAGGAATTCCTTGTTTGATCCTCTTTCATAACGGCGAAGAGGCAGATAGAATTGTTGGCTTTATGCCTAAGCCGATGTTAAAGCAGAAGATTGATGCTATACTGCAGAAGCTATAACTATAGTGTATTAGCTAAAAATATTTAAGCATCGTAACCTTCTACAAATTATGGGGAGGAGTCAGAGTATCATTGCTTGTTTCTACGATTGCGATCAGACTTTAATAGCTGAATATATGCAGGATCCCATGCTCCGCCATCTCGGTGTTGATCCCGCAAATTTTTGGAAAGACAACCATCTCCTTAAGACTGAAGCAGAAACTGCTGGAGTGGATACAAATTCTGAAAACACTTATATGATTAATCTTCTGCAATACATAGAAACAGGAAAACTTCCCCCACTTTCAAATGCCGATTTAAAAAAATATGGTTCATTAGTTACCGCCTATCCTGGCCTTCCTGAATTTTTCCTGCAAACAAAAAAATTAGTGGAGCGGCTTTATGGTGACCAGCATATTAAATTAGAACATTACATTATCAGCACCGGATTGCGAAAGATGATTCAAGGAAGTCCGTTGAATGTGCCTGGCGCAATTGACCAGATTTTTGCTTCTGAATTTATTGAATATCAAGGAGTTATACGCTGGCCAGCCAGAAACGTTGGTTTCATTGAAAAAACGAGATATCTCTACGAAGTAAGTAAAGGCACCAACATTGACCCATCTATCGACGTCAACAAACGCATGTCCTATGGAAAAAGACGCATCCCTTTTGAAAATATGATTTATGTAGGCGATGGATTTACGGATGTGCCTTGCATGACCATGATTACAAAACTAGGCGGCCAAAGTATAGGCGTGTATGATTCACAGAAACCTCAAGGAAAAAAGGAAGCAGAGGAACTTCTGCAGGAGAGAAGGGTTTACCGCATCGCTGAAGCAGATTATCAAAAAAACGGAGAAGCTTCAGAAACGATCGAAGAATCTATACATAAGATTGTGAAAAGAATTCTTAAAGCTACATAAACAAGCGCTACTTTTTTATAGTATAACTATTCTCTCTTCTCTATGAAACTTATTGCTCAAGGCGCAGAAGCAAAGCTCTACCGAGAGAATGCTACCATCATCAAAGAACGGCTAGCTAAAGCCTATCGACATCCCGTCTTAGATGAGTCTTTACGCCAATTTCGTACGCGAAGAGAAGCAAAAGTGCTCCAAAAGCTAGAAGACTTACAATTTCCCGCGCCGCATTTGCGAGAATTTTCTGACAAAAGAATGTCTATCGTGATGGATTTTGTTCCGGGAGAAACGTTAAAGGATGTACTTCACCAGAAGATGCAAGATACTCAGCATTTAGCCAAAGAAATTGGGCAACGCATCGGGCAATTACACCAAGCTGATATCATTCACAGCGATTTAACCACTTCCAATATGATTCAGCATCAGGAAACCAATAAAATAAATTTGATTGATTTCGGTTTGTCCTTCTTCTCAGAAAAAAATGAAGACAAAGCAGTCGATCTATTTTTACTGGATCGCGCTATGGAAACGACTCATTCCGAATTATATCCTGCCATTTTTGAACAAGTTTTAGCAGGGTATCAGCAAGAAAACCCACGGGCTCAAGAAATTCTAGAACGCTTGGATGTAGTTAGAAAACGCGGAAGAAACAAGAAAAGGTAAAGAGCCTTTTTTAAATTTCCTTTAGAAACAATAAGAAAAAATAATTTTTATTTGATTTTATAATCACTTGGAGCAGCTATGGCGGAGATGATTGTTTCTCGAGGCCTGGCTAAGTGCTCATCAAAAAGATACAGATTTTCACGATGAACAGTAATTTCATATCCAACCAATTTATTATCTTTCTGCCTAAACAATATTTTTGCTCTATTTCTCATCCCTTCTACACGAGAATAAGGATTAAAGCGCATTTCAAAATTATGTCCATCAGCAGGACCATGCTCAGCTAAAAGAGAAATCACTTCCACCAAAGCCGGACTTATCTGCTCAGGAAAAAAATCATGCCAACCCCACTCTGATTCATGAACAGTAATTTTTCGTGCAAAGGGATGTTTCAGAAATTTTCTCACCAGACCTTGATAATTCTCACCCACGATGGGATTAATAATTCTGGCATAAGTTTTAGGATAGCTCGGAGTCGCTGGTTCAGGACCATCCCATTCTGAGCTCATTCTCTTATATTCTTCAAAAGAAATATCTTCTAATTGTATCTGCTTAGTCCAAAAATCATGTTCTACTGGAGAGTTCATAATAAGAAAAGCAAGCCCCCTCTTTATAAGAATTACGCAATTAATTCAAACAAATTATTCATTTTTTAACAAAAGAAGTAATAAAGCGGAAAATTCTTTAATTTCCCACATACCACTGATCGTCGTTTTTTACATATACATAATCTCTGCAAAGAAGCAAGCCATTTTGAATAGTAGAATTAAATGTAGAATTTCTTGGCTCCATCACATATCCTGGCAATAACATCGACTTCGCAAAATTATCAATAATGATAATTTCATCAGCCATAGAATAAAGCAGAGGATTCTTTGCTTCTAAACACACTTCTAATTCATAGCTCTTGGAAGAAGATGAAGTCTGGCGATAAAGTACGGTACTGCCATCCTGACCCTGAACTCGATGCATAGTAGGAGAGCAAGCACCAATAAGAAGCGCTAAACCTGCAACAGCATTTTTCATCATTTTTAATAAAGAATAAATTTCAAACTATATAATCCTTGCTAAATCCATTTCGTGGCAATCGTTCCCGGTCCTCGACGACCAAGAATTGGCCCATCATCATACATCAATCCGGCTTTGCTCATATTATCTCGAGCCATGCGCGCGCAACTGTAGGTTGCCAGAATCGCGGAACTTTTCATCACTCTATAAATTTCCACAAAGAAATGTTCCTGCCACATTTCCGGCGCAGTCTTGGGCGAAAAGGGATCAAAGAATACTGCATCAAAAGAATTTTCTGCAAGAGCTTTTACCGTTTCTCGGGCATCGCCCAGAAGTACTTTTACAGTAACCTTTCCTTCTTTAAAATCTAAAGCTTGCGCAGTTATTTTTTTGTAATGATGGAAAAAAGGAATGGACGGATTGACTTCCTGAATTTTTGAAATAATAGCCGGGTCATATTCTAAACCAATTACTTCAATTTCACAATCAGGATTTTCTTCTAACGCTACCGAAATACCCATGGCCGAATTATAACCCATCCCAAAACAGACATCTAGAATTCTAACTTTCCCAGTTTTTGCCAATTCCTTGATTTTACAGGGAACCGCATATTTTTTCAAGGCTTCTTCTACTGCGCCGGTATGTGAATGATAACTTTCACCCACTACTTCATTCATAAAAGATTCACTATTATCTGCAGTAATGATTTTCCTGAACATGCTTCTCTAGAATAACGGTGTTTTAAAAAATTAACTCAAATAATCAGATTATTCATTATTACTGATCCTTCTTTCTAACTCACTTGCTTCCTTGGAAGCCTTCCGCCACTGATATCCAGAATGTAGGCAAGCAGCGGCAGCCAGCATATCTAATAACAGCAGACCGCTATAGATAGGATTATTCCAGGGTTCTGAAAATAGATCATAACTTTTGTCTGCGGCATAATACAGAGCGATAACACTCACCATAGAAATAAAAGTATCCCTTTTAGGTTTGCTGATCTTTAATGATTCATCAGCAGGCAAACTATATCCAAAATTCTCTTCTTCCATCTTACATCATCACCAATACTAATTTTTTTATAACTTCTCTGCCCTTCCTTTTCGTATTAACAATTCTGCTACTTCCGGAAAAATTTCCGTTTCTTCACCCACGTCAAAAGGACCGTACACTTTCATATCTTTCCAGACAAAACTAGGCGTCGGATGAGTAAAACGGATTCTGGTTTTTGCCGGTTTTTGTTGATCGGGATCAGCTTGCTGTTCTAATTCTGCTTTAATTTTTTCTTTACGCTGCTCTAAACTTAAATCAATACGCTGCACTTCTCCGCTAACCATCGGTAATTCTCCCCGAAACAGATTCAATAAAACCCCACGGCGAAAATGATCCAGGCTCTGCAATATTTGAGTATAGAATTCTTTCTCCTCTCGTAGCATAGAAGTAGTATCAATTATATCTGATCCGGTACGGCTCTTGTTCATAGCAATATCTAATATCTTCTTTTCCCGCTTTTCATATAGTTCCTTGAGAATTCTCCGAATGCTACGCAGCTCATATTCAAACTTTTCCTTCTCCCCGGCCGCAAAAATATTTTCTCCCTCTTTCTTCATTTCTAGAAGGGCTTGCTTTTCCCGTAAATAGCCGACCACATCAAAGAAAAAAGAAGCATCTAACTTCTGTAAATCCTCTTTTTTTTTCTCATTGCGAAGAATATCGTACAAGGTCTCGAGCGTTATCTTTATATTCTCCATTGTGGAACGAATTTCAGACATAACAACAACTGTATCTGCCCCCATTCTAGCTTAGAGCTTCCGTTCTTTTAAAACCTTGTTGCAGATTCAGGCTATAGTTTATTTTACCACCTTTTGATTACGGCAAACTGGAAAATTTATAAAACAGGAGTAAAATAAGATAGTATGGCCAAACTACACTTCAGCACCTTATCTTTTCAGGATAAAGGAGAACATTTACAAGTAAACTTGCTGAGATTATTTTATACTGAAATTCCCAAAGAAGAAGTAGAAAAGATCGCCAAATATACACTTCCCGATCCGCATACCATTGAATTCAGCAGAATCGACCAAGAAAAAGCTGATACCAAATTCTCTTTCCTGCTGGCAAAATATTTTGAACAATTAAAAAACAAATTAACCGGCAATCCGGTAACCTATATTCATAGAAACTCCGGCATTCCTTTAATTGGTAATGTCGCGTTTGGTATCGTCTACCGAAATTCATCCATCATTGAAATCAAACCAGTAACTTCTTGTAATTTAGATTGTGTTTATTGTTCTATCTCCGAAGGTTTATCCAGTACTAAGCATGATTTTGTAGTTGAAAAAGATTATTTAGTAGAAGAATTACAGAAAGTAATTGAATTTGTGGCTGAACCGGTCGAAATACACATCGGCGTGCAAGGAGAGCCATTCTTGTATGCAGACATGGAGAATTTATTTGCTGACCTGCAAGCCATCGAAAACGTGCATACTATTTCTATCGATACCAATGGAACTTTGCTGAACAAGGAAATGATTGACCGCCTTGCTCAGTACACAAAATTACAGCTCAATCTCTCCTTAGATGCCATCGATGAAGAAAAAGCCAAGTTAATTGCCGGAACAAAATCATACAACGTTAAACATGTCAAAGAAGTTATTGCCTATGCCTCCAAGAAACTTAAAGTAATTGTTGCGCCCGTATTAACCCAAGGCTATAATGAAGACGAAATGGAGAAAATTATCCAATTTATCAAATCGCTGGAAGTCAAACCAATTCTCGGTATCCAAAACTTCCTTAAGTACAAAACTGGTCGAATTCCTGCCGAAGAGATTTCCTGGGAAAAATTTTATGGATTACTCGAAACCTGGGAAAAGAAATATGATATTAAACTTAAACTCAATAAAGACGATTTCAACATCCGTAAGACTAAAGATATGCCCAAGCCCTTTAAGGAAGGCGAGGTTATTTCTGTAGTTCTCAAGTGCCCGGATCGCTTTACTAACTCTTCTATTGGAGCTGCCAAGGAGCGTAATATCTCCATTCCCAGCTGCTCTTTTAAAGAAGGCAAGGTTGTAAAGGCTAAAATTGTGCGGGATAAGCATAATATCTTTGTGGGACGCCTAGTTTAATACTACTTGTAAGTGATAAAATTCTAGAAAGATTTATAAATAACTGATATAAAAACCTATAACATAACATGAAAATACAGACTAGCATCACCGTCGACCAGGAGATCATGCTCAAGCTAAAAGAAAGAATCAGAGACGGCTCTTTCAGGAATAAATCTCATCTCTTTGAATTTGCAGTACGAAAATTATTGGAAGGTGGAAAAAAATGAGATCTCAAAAAGTCGAATTAATTGATATGTATAAATTTCAGTCCAATTATGTACTGTATTTAGAAGTAACACCACTGCCACATTATGTAACTTCAATTATATTAGAACGCATCAAGGTAATGATGGAAGACGGAAAAATACATCCTCAACATCATGTTTGTGATATGACTGTGGAATTAGCCGCTGGAGCACCGCTAAAAGAAGCATTAGAAGAGATGGTCAGAAGAAATGAACGCAGTGAAACCCATTCCATTTATCAAGAATTATTTCCTCAAACAAAACAATATTAATCTAAACATGAAAACCGACTTATCCTACATGAGCATGGACCAAGCCTCAAAAATACTAGATTACCGAGTGGTTCCTGAGAGCAAAGAAAAAAGAATTGAACTAACTAAAATAATGGGTTATACCAAAGTAAATAAGGTAAACAGCTTGGCAAATACCCCTAATTATCAATTGCGAGAAGTTGCAAGAAAATTATTGAAAGATGCAGAGAAGAAAACCAGACAATACTGGGACAGCATAGATAATCAAGTCTTAAAAGAAGATGCACAACTGCACGAATTAGACTGCAGTGAATTATAACTTAATTTTAGCCAAAATTGTAGCCAAGTCAGAAGATCTTACTGTCTCTCCATCTCTAAATTGAAACTTCAATCTGGAAACAGAAATTTGAGGCGGCTTTTCTTCCTCATCATAGGATTCTGGATGCGCACCGAGGGCTGCAGTTCGGGCATAGTTAAATAAAGATTTTTTTACCGCCTGTTGAAGTACATCCAGATTATAGGTAATTCTTTGTGAGGGATGGGTTAGGGGCTGTTCATGATCAATCTTAGACCGTTTTAAATCAATAACTGAATAACCTAATGTTTCAAAAAAACAATGAATCTTCTGGTCAGATAATCTGATTGCAGCATCATACAAATTTGATTTAAAATGATTGTTGTTCATTTTTTTATCTAAAAATTCTTCGATGCGCGGTATAGTTTCAATTCCCCATGCTGAGTCAAGATAGGCTTCATCAAATTGAAAACCAACTGAGAAGGATAAAGAGCGAGAAACTGCCGCAATTAAACCGCTAGGATCTTCTTCAGAACCATTTTCTCCTAAATAATCAAATTGATTGCGATAAGAATAAGCTAGTCGGAAAAAAAACATCTCCATACAGTTTGCAGAAATGTTGTTAAAAGCCAATCCAAGGGGAATTCTCATTGAAGCAGGGGACATTTTTCAACACTTGCAGTTTCTAGCTGATTTATAAGCTTTTACACAAATATCAAATTGCCGTAGTCATCTTTGCCAAGACAAATTCTCTCAACTCTTGCGGCCAATCTTTTTCAATTTCTTCTTTATACTTTTTACAATTATCAAAGACATCTTTTCTCATTGAACCGTTATCAATCAGCTTAATCAATTCCTCTTTTACATACACTGGAACATGTTTCAAAGTCCAAACCTGCAATTTTAACTTTTCTTTATACCAATCCTTTTCCTCTTCCTGTTTCTTATGCAAATCTTCCCAGAAAGAGCTGTAGGAGAACTCTTCCTTTTTCTCTTTGATCAGCTTTTTACCTTCTTTAAGAGCAATTCTAGTCATTACCATTTCATGCATACGCTTCAAGAATTCCTGTTTGTCCTCGATCTTGATCACATCACTATAACCACCGGCAATTAAACCGAAGGCAAAAGGACTGGGAATATCAGTAGGCACTTCCACTACTACCGTACGACCGGCGATAATTTCATCTAATACTTTCTGAGCATTAGGATAATCCATCAAATCTTCCAACACTTCTCGTCTAGCTTCTTTGAGAATAGGAAAATCATTACTAATTCTTTTAACTGCACCAAACAAGATTTTACTCCCGACCTGCATTCGGCCGGCATTCTTAGTTTTACCCATGTATGAGCGTAGAATCATCAGTGATCTGCCCGCGCAATGCCTAAATCTTCGTGAAAGCACTTCACTTTTATCAATCGCATTTTCTAACACTACTCGAAAATTTTCCAACTTCAAAGCTTCAAAGGCACGTACGGCATTAAAACTCTGCTCTGCCGATAAATAAAATCCATTATCAGTAACTCCTATTTCTACATCCCGATGCTGGGACTTCCCGATTACATAGGCTAAGGCTCGCGACAAGCAGTCATTCACCCGTCGTCCAAATAAGGTTTGGAAAATAACATAGGTCCTTCCCCGATCCACATAGGTTTCAATGACAATCTTCCGATCAGAAGGAATTTGACTGTAATGATACTGCTCATAGAAATAACGGTAAATACTGTAACCTGCTTTTTCATCTAAATATAAATATTCATTTACAAACTGTAAAATCTCTTGTTCTGATTTTCCGGCTTTTAATCTTTCTTCCATCAATCGACGGAAGCGATTAATCTCCATCGCCAGATCATAAGATAAGGGTAACATTTCCGAAAACCAGCTAGGTACGGTAGGTGGTCGGTTTACTGAGGTAGATACTTGAGCAGTCATGCCTCGCGAGAACTTAAACATATAGACATTTCCACCTAAAATAAAAACATCACCCGAGCGTAATCTTTCCAGAAAGCCTTCATCAATTTTACCTACAATTTGCTCTCCTATTTTAACTGTAATATAACTTTCTTCCGGAATAGTACCAATATTAGTCATATAAATAATCCTGGCCATCTTACCTTTCTTACCAATATTACCGGTTTCCGGATCATACCAAATACGGGCATAGACATAGCGTTCTTCCAAGCTGACAAATTCTCCGGAAAGAAAGCGAATTACCTCAAAAAAATCCTTCCATTCTAAATCCTTGTAACAATAACTTTTAGTAACCAGATGATACATTTCATGAATATTCATCACTTCATTGATGGCAATACCAAAAATTTGCTGGGCTAAGACATCTAAGGCATTGGTAGGAATATGTACTCGATCAATTTTCTTTTCGATTGCTGATTTCAGCAACAGTGCGCATTCCACTAAATCATCCCGATCAGTCACAATAACTCTGGCTTTCACTGTAGAATGTAATTGATGCCCGGCTCGTCCAGCTCGCTGTAAAAAACGTGCCACTGATTTAGGACTGCCTAGACAGATAACTAAATCAACATATCCGATATCAATCCCTAATTCCAGCGAGGTAGAAGAAACAACTACCTTCAAACTTCCATCTCGCAAAGCCTGCTCCGTCGAAAATCGTACCTCTTTGCCCAAGCTGCTGTGATGGGCAGCAATATTCTCATCATGATAATTTTGTGGAAACATGTCCTTCAAAGTATGGACCACCCTTTCCGTGGCCGATCTGGTGTTAGTAAAAATTAAAGTAGTTTTATGTTCCTTAATCAACTCATTGATCAGATCATACATCTTGCGATGCTTAAGCATATAATCAGATTCCACTAAACTTTTTACGGGACTAAGAACTTTCAAATCCATCTCTTTCAAGAAGCGGATATCTACTATACCGCAGTCGCGGTCTTTACCGACTAAATAACCCGCAATTTCTTCCAACGGAGCAATGGTTGCACTTAATCCTACTCGAGTCATTCCCGGAGACATTCTTTGCAAACGTTCCATAGTCAGACTCATATGCACTCCGCGTTTATTTTCTGCCAAGGCATGAATCTCATCTACTACCAGCCATTGCACATTAGATAATTTTTCTTTAAACTTAGGAGAATTAATCATGATCGCTAAAGATTCTGGAGTAGTGATCAAAATATGTGGAGTCTTTTGCAGCATCTTCGCTTTTTCCGCAGCAGTAGTATCGCCCGTCCGTACTCCTATACGAATTCCTAAATCCTTTTCCGCTAAGGCACTTATTTCCTGCAGCGGCCTAAGTAAGTTAACCTGAATATCATTTCCTAAAGCCTTCAAGGGAGAGACATAAATACAATATACTTTATCTTCCAAAATTTGCTTTTCTGAAGAATCGACTAACTCATTGATCACTGATAGAAAAGCAGTTAAGGTTTTTCCAGAACCGGTCGGGGCAGAAATCAGGACGTTTTTTCGGCTGTGAATTTCCATTACTCCATATAATTGCGGCAGTGAAAAATCTTTAAATTTACCGAAGAACCATCTATTTAGGAGCGGGTGAAATATGGATTTAATATGTACCGGTTTGTATGGTTCTGTAATAGTGGTTATCATCGCTAGAACATCTATCTTCTAATACCTAAATTATAGCAAATCTTTATAAGAATTGTGGAGCAAATAAGAATAAAAACAATAGCTAATTTGATTTAAATCCCCCTTCAGAATCAGTCTCTTGATAAAACTGTAACACGGCATTTATTTTCTCAACTTCTAATTCTACTAATTCAGGGTAACTCTTTTTTTCATGATCATAGCATTCTTCCTCCTCTCTTTTTGCAGGAGTACGAAAATGATCTGCAAAATCATGTTTAGTAAAATGTCGAGGATCAGCACTGCTCAGAAATTTATGTAGTAACATATCATCGGAATATTTTTTTTCTTTCCAGGTAGCCGCAGCTCGTAAGAAACTAACCAACTGTTGCTTAGAATTAATGTCTTTTAGATAATCTGAAGGAAATCCACCTAACCATTCCGCCATCTTTTGGGCAATGGAAAAGTTTCCTCTTCTGTAAAAAAATTCATTAAACTGATTATAAAATGATTTCTTTATCTCGTAAGCCTTATTAGCAGTATCTTTAGCAATTTCTAAAGTTTTAGGATTAACGATAAGACGGTCTAACCCTTCTTCAAAAGAATTAGCGTGTGTACCTGTTTCACTGCCTTTACTATCTTGCTTATAATGTGGCCAAAAAAATCGAGAAACTATTTCAGTTAATCCAAAACGATGTTCTAATTCAGGAACTAAATGACCATATTCAACCCCTACTAAGATTTCACCAGCAGTTCTGAATCCAATCAATGCTTTAAGATCATGATAGGGATCTTCACTATAATTAACCAAGCGATATAAACCTCTTATTACTCTCCTGGTTTCAAAACTAGCTTCATGATTCAACAAATCTCTTTTAGAAATCCCCATAAATTGATTGTCCGCCAGAAGATCTTCGCGATGTGAAGGTAAACCCATGGGAGTCTCATCCTGCATTATTCTTTTGGGTATTTTTTTTAAATCTTCATCCTTCATTCCAATCACCAAGTGATCGCAAAAAGAAACAAACTGAGAAGATAAATGCCAGCGTTCTCTAAGGAATTCATGAACTTCAACATTACTTAAGCGCGGGAGAATGTAAAAAAAAGGATGAACATTAAAATCTTTAATGATCCTATTATCTTCCCACGTTAGATACATATCTAGGTTGCTCATTCAGAAGTCAGAAGAGATTTTATTTATAAATCTTTCTTTTAAATAACCACTAAACAGTTACAACCAGATAATTTGAGTTAAACTTAAAATTTTGACAAAAACGATAAAATTTAAATATAAAGTAGGAAAATACCTAAAAATGGTTAAATTAAAGGTAATGAAAGAGAAATTCGCTAAGCTAGACCTTAAAGATAGAAAGATCTTGTATGAGCTAGATATCCATGCTCGCCACAGTGCTTCTGAAATAGGAAAGAAAGTAGGCTTAAGCAAACAGGTTGTCTCTTATCGTATCAAACAGTTATTACAAGCAGGAGTCATTGAAAAGTTCTTTGCTATTTATGATGTATCAAAGTTAGGTTACACTGCCTACAAAATTTTAATCCGTTTGCAAAACGTCAATATAGAAAAACAAAACGAAATTATCAGCTATATTAAAAACCACCCCCACGTACAATTTTTTGCTACCACTGATGGGATGTTTGATTTAGTCTTTAACCTTTTAGCCAAAGACGTTTCAGAATTATACCATATTCTCAAAGCCCTTGAGAACAAATATGGCCAATATATTGCTGAAAAAGAAATTCTGATCATGATCTTTTCATCCTTCTTCTTCCGTGATTATTTAATCAATAAAAGATCACCAGAGTTGCGAAAAAGAATGTACTTTGGAAGCAGTTCAGAAAAAACAGATTTGGATGAGCACAACAAAAAGATATTACATTATCTAGGAATAGATGCACGCATGCCCATTGTAGAAATAGCTAATAAGATTGGTATCTCTGCTGATGCGGTTGCAGTTAGGATCAGAAAATTGGAAAAAGCCCAGATTATCCACCATTACATTTTGCTGCCTAATTTTTCCTTGTTAAATCAGACTTCCTATAAAATTCTCTTTTCTTTGCATAATGTCAGTGAAGAAAGAGAAAGAGCCTTCTTTGCTTACTGCAAGATGCAGCCTAATATCTGGTTCCATTCCAAATCTCTAGGAAGATGGGATTTAGAAATTAATATGGATGTAGATAACCCTAACCAATTTAGAAAATTAATTATGGAGATAAAATCCCAATTTTCCGACATCATTAAAGAATTTAATACCTTGCAGGTTTCTAAGATCGAGAAGTTTAATTTTTATCCGTTTAGGATTTGATTAGAATATTGGTTTGACCCTATACTAAATTCAGTAAATTTTTATAGTGGAAAAAGAACCGACTTTTTATGATCATTCCCATCATCATCTTAGCAGTGATCTTTTTATTAATTATTACTAGACAAATAGGAAATATCAAATTACAAATTTGGCAGATTATGTCTTTTGGTGCTGTAGCAGTATTACTTACCGGCCAGATTGCTCCTCTCGCTGCTCTTAAGTCAATAAATATCGATGTGATGTTGTTCTTATTTGGAATGTTTGTTATTGGAAGAGCACTGGAAGAGAGCGGATATTTATCGCATCTTTCCTACAAATTTTTTAAAAAAGCAAAAACACTAAATAAGTTATTGTTATTTATTCTATTTATTTTTGGATTTCTATCTGCATTTTTGATGAATGATATGATAGCAATTATTGGAACTCCGGTTGTTCTCCTTATTGCCAGAAAACAAGAAATTCCTGCTCAGCCTCTACTCCTTGCTCTTGCTTTCGCAATAACCATCGGAAGTGCAATGAGCCCTATTGGAAATCCCCAAAATCTCTTGATAGCACTAAGTGGATCAGTTGATAATGCTTTTGTAACCTTTCTCAAATATCTTTTTATTCCCACCATATTAAACCTGTTGGTTGCCTACTTACTGTTAAAGTTTTTTTATCGAAACCATTTTTTGGCAAAAGAAATAAATCATTCACAAGAACCAATAAAAGATCATCAACTTGCATTATTATCCAGGAGTTCATTGCTTCTTATTATCATCTTGATTTCTCTCAAGATTATACTTATAATAGTACATAGTGCCATTAATTTCAAATTAACCTATATTGCTTTACTTGCTATGCTACCCATCCTCATTAGCAGAAAAAGAGCAGAAGTTATAAAAAAAATAGATTGGCACACTTTAATTTTCTTTGCAGCGATGTTCATAGTCATGGAAAGCGCCTGGCAAACAGGATTTTTTCAATCATTTATTACAAAACTAAATATTAATCTCCTCTCCCTCCCAGCGATATTTCTGGTGAGTGTTCTTCTTAGCCAAGTAATTTCTAATGTGCCTTTAGTGGCATTATATCTGCCCATGCTGCTGCAAGCAGGTGCTACCACAAAAGAAATAGTTACCTTAGCAGCTGGAAGTACCATTGCCGGAAATCTTTTGATCTTAGGAGCAGCAAGTAATATAATTATCATTCAAAATGCAGAAACAAGAAGCAACCAAACTATTTCTTTTTTTGACTTTGCAAAGATAGGCATCCCATTAACTATACTGAATGTACTAATCTATTGGGTTTTTCTAAAAATAATCCCTTAGATCAATTAATGAAAAGAATAAACCAGTTTACGCCACACCCTTCACATAATTCCCAATAGTCGTACCTTTCTTTAACATGGAAATATCCTGCTCTACTCCATTAATCACATTCTGGTAAGCTTTGATGATGGTGGTCGTATCTCTGCTTAAATCTAATAAAAAGAATTTTACTCCGCCCTGAATCAACTCGCGAACTTTCTCAAATACGGCGATCGGTCGGGAATACAACATTTCGGTATTACCATTAACCGTTCGCAAAGGAAAGGTATATTGCATTTCATCAGTTAAGGCTTTCTGAGGATATGCGCCTTTAAAGTGCATTACCGGAATCTGACCATGCGCATAATAAATAAACTCCTTATTCTTCATGTTTAATACTTGTTTGGCATTCAGTTCTGCAGAAACCGTTGGTAATACTCCTTTTTCCCGCAAGGCACTGACACTAAGATCATTAAAGACATTCAAAGAAAATTTGCCATGCTTTTCACCGCTAAAAGCAAGGTCTAACAAACCCCAGTTACCGATAGTTACTCCATCCGGTTTTATTTTATTCACAAGCTGTTGAATTTTTTCGAAGTCAACATCAGTTATCACTACCGGCGTATCTAAAAAGAATTTAGCATTAGTACACAACGTTCTGGCCATTTCTGCATCCTCAGCAAAGACATCATAATAAATTGCATACACGCCTGCAGCATTAGCTTCTTGCAGTTGTTCTAGAGAATAAACTTTCACCAGCAATTTGGATTCTGATTCTGCATTTTTAACTGCCACCGGCGGAACCCCTGTAAAATGAGATATTCTGGGCGGAACTACTTTATCACGTAATTGCTGCTCTAATGCTTCCAGGGCCTGATGCAGGAATCGCTTCGGCAGGAAAACATTTTCTAATTCTAGTTCCTTTATCTCCCAGCTAATTCCCAAGCGCAGCGATTTCTGCAATTCTGATTTTAATTGCTCTTCTGTCAGCGCATGCTTTTCTGCTGCCTGTAAAGCGATCGGTGACTGAGCGATAATCTCCCCATATTCCAGAGTTAGAGGTTGATCTAATTTTGCGATAATTTTGAGCGGCAGATTTAATTTCTGCTCTTCTAAAATATTTTTACCAGCGTTTCGGGAAGTAAGATAGACTTGTGCCGTGTTAAAGAAATAAGGTGAAGGAATCTTGACCCAATCTCCTTGACGCGCATGAGTTACTTCTTCCCCATCACGAATAATCTTGTAAGCGATACCGCCTTTCAATTTGCCTTCAAAGCGAGGATGCCAAAAGCCTACACCATCTAAAAGATCGAGATCATGTTCGAGCAAGATCATTCCCTGATAGACTGTACCTAAATAAATTCCTCGGTTCATGGGCATTTCTTTTCCCACGATAGAACTATTATTTTCAAAAAAGCCTGAAGTGAAATCACGATTAAAACCCATTTTTAGATTGTCAATCTGCTGGGTAGTGATAGGTTTGAAATGTCTTTTCGTCGCCGCATCAATTTGCTGGCGGTAAGTCTTAGTAGTAGTAGCAACATATTCAGGACTTTTCATACGCCCTTCTATTTTAACTGCATTAATACCTAACTGATAAATTCTGTCAATACTATTAGCTAACATCAAATCCTTAGCACTGATCAGGTATCCATCGTTATTGTAATTCTTCCGACAACTGCTGGCACAGACTCCACGATTACCGCTACGTTTTCCAATTAAGGAAGAAATCAAACATTGACCTGAATAAGAAATGCACAAGTGACCATGTACAAATACTTCTAATTCTTTTTTAGTATGCACACGAATATTTTTTATTTCTGCTTGGTTTAACTCTCGAGCTAGAACCACTAAATCTAATTCTGGAAATTGTTTAATACCTCGATAATTCATCAAACTGGCTTGAGTAGAAGCATGAATCCGTAAACCGGGAAATGATTTCTTAATCAAGGGAGCCAGAAAGATTTCTTGTAAAATAATAGCATCAATTCCTGCCAAATACGCTTGCTCTAAAGTCTTAAGCCACATTGGAAGTTCTTCATTGCGTACTAAAGTATTCATAGTTAAGTATACCTTTACCCCATGCAAATGAGCAAAGAACACTACATCTTTCAATTCTTCCAAAGAGAAGTTTTTTGCCAGTCTTCGGGCATTAAAGAACTTGATTCCTAAATAGACTGAATTAGCTCCATTATATACTGCAGCCTTGAGACAGTCCCAATCTCCTACGGGTGAATTTAGTTCTAGTTGATGCTGATGCATAATATAGGTATTTTAAGCTCTATTTTTAAGAATTGCTGAGGAAATAGGCCTCTTTAATGGTAATAAGCTAGGAAACATTATTAAAGATAATCAAAAGTTTAGAAAAAATGACACTAATAGAAGAACAAAGCAAAAAATTAATAGAAATTATAGAATCCCATCAGTGGCAGTTAATAGATGTTTCAGATTGTCCAACCGAATGGGATGATATAAACAAAAGAGAAACTGCAACAGTACTCGAAGTTAAAAAGCAATATCTATTTGTTCCTAAACCTCAAGAGGGGAAAACATATTTGGATGCTTATGCTGAAGCAACGTATGGAGATTGCGTAAAGCCATCGTTTAGAGTAAACAATAATGCAAAAGGTCGGGAAGAATGGGTAGCAGTAGATATATTTCAAAATCCACATATATTTTCGAGACTTTTCATACCTGATAGCAGATATATTGCTGCTTCTTGTCCAGGAATTGAACATTTTGTCTCAATGAGAGCAGAAAAAGCAGTTGAAAATTTTAGTAAATACTTTTCAATAACAGATTACCAAAAGACTGAGAAAGTAAAGATTTCTTGGGATGATTCAGAATTCGCAAAATAACAAAAAGATTATCACTAATTAACTTTACAACCAGCTTTCTCTGCTAATACTTCTGGAGAGACTACCGCACTGATTCTAGAACCGTCTGCAAATTCCCAGGTAGGGTAGCCATCAATCTTTTTATCAATACAAATAGGCGTTTGCCCTTTTCCATCCGGAGTTGAACATTCTACATACGGCAATAACTTAGCGGATTTTCCAAACAAGCCTTTCTGCTCTTGACAATGCGGGCACCAGAAAGCACCATAAAAATTCACACCTTTTTCAGTTAGACAACTAGCCAGAGGATCGTATTTTCCTGGCGCAACTGAATAAGAATACCACCACCATCCTAATAATAAGGCTACTACAATAATTCCAGCATACCAATAATACTTTTTCTGTACTACTAGCTTTTTCCTAGCAACAGTATGCTTTGCGGTTCGATGATGATGCAAGCTTTCTTCTGAGTTAAATTCCTTTCCGCAGTCAGTACATTGAACCATAAATCTCTTTAAATTGAGGGAATTTATAAGTTTTTACCTTTCCTATCCTGATTTAGCTTCAAATTCCTAAAATTTATAAAGCGCCGAAAAGAAAATCGAAGTGTGTCATTCAAAAAATCTGTAACCAAATTATTGATAAATCTTCTCCTGTTACTTTTAGTTACCGGCATCTGTTTTGCCATCGGTGAAGTAGCAGTACGGATTTGGAAGAGTAATGACCTTGCTCCCGGGCTCTGGCCAGAAGAAAATGCCAAGTTCGTTCCGGAATTGCGAAAAAATCTCTACCCAAACATCCAGAATATTACTCGTAGCACTAACGAATATACTTATCATGTCAGTACCAATGCCCAAGGATTTCGCGATTTCCATGACTATGCTAAAACACCAAACACAAAACGTATTGTCACCATAGGTGCTTCCACCTTGTTTGGTAATACCGTTGAAATAGACCAGACTTATAGCACCCTAGTAGGAAATAAATTAGGGGTAGAAACAATTGATTTAGGATTAGGTGCCAATGGCTTGGATGAAATGAGCTATATCCTCAAAGAATATGGAATGCAATATCATCCTGATCTGATTCTGGTAGAAGTAGAATTAGGGACTTTTTACGCTACCCAAGAATATCATCTTCGTTCAGAAACTCCAAAACAAAAATCACTTTTCCTCTGGAGTTATGAGCATTCAAAACTGGTCAACTTTATCTATTGGAAAATAAAAACCACGCCCTTCGGGTACAAGATAATTAACACTCTGGGCCTTAACGAGAAAGGACAAGATGGAAATGCCTTTGATATTAGTCTTCTCCAGCACCAACCGACTACTGCCGTCAATAACAGTATCACGTATGCTTATAAGAATTTGCAAGAGATGAAAAAATTTGCGGATCAGCAGCATCTTCCTATGACCGTTATCTTTATTCCTACTTCTTACCAAATCAACCCGCTAAAGCAGCAAGCTATAGCAGAGCAATATGGATTTCCTGCAGAAAAATTAGATGTTGATATCGCTGAAAAACTAACTCAGAAGCTCACTGAAAAGCTGAATATTCCTCTTTTTGATCCTACTGCAGAGCTAAAAAAGACACCTCAGGTAGAAAGCTTAAACTGGCCCTTGGATGGACATCTTACTCCCAAAGGCCATCAGCGTTATGCCGATCTTTTAGCTGGATATATCACAGAAAAGAAATTGTTAGATAAATCACAGGCACAACCATGAACTTAATTACTAATCCTCAAGAACTGTTCAACTTTACTCTGCAAAAGCTTAAAGAGAATATCGCCACTCGCCATATCCTAGAACGAGTACAAGATTCCCAGTATGATCAGCAATTTGGTACAGAAATTTGTTCTTTGATTTTTTCTCTTTGTGAAAAAAATGAAGATCTTTATCAACAACGCATCAACCAGTTTATTAGTTTCTGTCATGAATTTTTACGACTGCAAGCAGAATTAGAACGCACCCAAAAATATCATTTTTCCTCCTTTGAAGAAGCCAAAAAAGAGATTTATGATAATCCTGCGGTGATGGAAAATCGTTATCTGTATGGATTACTGTTTTCCCAAGCTTTCTGGATCAATCATCATAAAATATTTCAACTCTTCAGAAATGAATTTTGTAATTCTCTTCCTCCGCAAGGAACGGTTCTAGAAGTTCCGGTCGGAACAGGAATCTTTCTTAGTGCTTTCCTACAGCAAAACCCCACTTGGGTAGGCACAGGTTATGACATCAGCCCTAGTGCTATCACCCTGTCACAAAAAGTACTTGCTGCTACTATTGGTAAATCCGATAAATTCACGCTTCCGACCGTGCGGCAGGAAAATATTTTCGAAGTCAAAGAAAATAAAAGGTATGATCGCATTATTTGCGGCTTGTTGCTGGACAATGTAGAAAACCCTCATCAACTGTTGCAAAAGTTAGATCAGTTACTGGTTCCTGGAGGAAAAATATTTCTAACTACCAATGCCTGGGCTTCTACTATTGATCATCTCTACCTCTTTAAATCGGTCCAAGAGATAAAGCAGCTCTTGGAACAATATTTTTCTATTGAGCAGGATCTAGCTCTTAGCGTTATCCTGTCTAAAAGACCTGAAGAAGAGAAAACACCAGTAAACTATGCCTGTATTCTTACCAAAAAGGTCATGAAAGTACCGGAAAGCACTTTTAATGCATAAGATTTAAAAAAAGCTTGTGGTGAAATAATATTAATAGAAACAAGGTTTAGAACATGGTGAAGTTGATACAAGAATACTTTCTTCTTTCTGCACAAAAATTCCCGCAAAAAATTGCCGTTAGCCATCTTGACCAGAATATTACTTACCAAGAATTAGATGCCTGGAGTACCCAACTGGCTCGTCTCCTTTGTTCTCTAGGATTGCAACGAAATGATCGAGTTGCTTTTAATCTCCATAAATCTATCAAGTCCATAGTCTCAATTTTAGGCATTTTGAAAGCTGATGCTTGTTATGTCCCTTTAGATGCTCGATCACCAGTAGCTAGATTACAACAAATTGTGGAAGATTGTAAACCGGCGGTCATTATTTGTGATCAGCAAACCTTAGCTGAAACTAAACAGCTGGCAGAACAAACCGCTACTGAGCAGTATCAGCCCAAAGTGATTGTGCTAGATCAAGCCGAAAGGCAAGAACAGCTAACGCCAGATCATCACCCAAACTACCACCTACACTATTACGGTAAAGAAGATCTTACTCACCAACCTTTAGATTCTATATCATCTGCAAATAGCAGCAATGATCTCGCGTACATCTTTTACACTTCCGGATCTACCGGAAAACCAAAAGGTGTAATGATTACCCACGGCAATGTAACCCATTTTACTGAATGGGCCGTGCAGCGCTTTGGAATAACTGCAGAAGATCGGCTTTCCAACCATGCTCCGATGCATTTCGATCTTTCTACTTTTGATATTTATACTACCTTCAAAGCAGGAGCAACTTTATTTATTGTACCATATGAATTAAATCTCTTTCCAGAAAAGTTAGTACGATACATTGAAGAAAAAAATCTGACCATCTGGCTTTCCGTGCCTAGTATCTTAGTCTATATGCTGCGCATGAACGCTCTTAATATAAATAGAATTCCTTCTCTTAGAATTATCTTTTCCACCGGTGAAGTTCTTCCTACTCCCTATTTGCGAGAATTAATGGAAATGTTTCCCAACAAAAAAATTGTCAACATGTTTGGCCCAACGGAAACTACGGTAGAGTGCACTTACTACATTATCGATAAAATACCCCAGGATATCAGTAAAAATATTCCTATTGGCAAAGGATGTGATCATCTGGAAGTCTTTGCCTTAAACGAGCAACTGCAACGTATAAAACCTGGAGAGGTGGGTGAGTTTTATGTTCGCGGCCCCAGTGTTAGTCCGGGATATTGGAATAATCCAGAAAAAACAAAAGATGCTTTTGTACAAAATCCTCTCTTTCCTCAACTCGGAGATAAAGTCTATAAAACCGGCGATTTAGTAGAGCTAAGTGCCGATGGAAATTATATTTTTCGGGGAAGAAAAGATAACCAGATCAAGTTTATGGGTTACCGCATCGAATTGGGAGAAATCCAAGCCGCGATCTATTCACTCCCTTATATTCAAGAAGCCACGGTTATTTTTATTGAAGAGCACGACAAAAGTGAAATTGTCAGTTTCGTCACCCTACGCCAAGAGGTTACTATTGATACAATCAAAAACGATTTAGGTCGTCTTATCCCTAAATATATGATCCCTCGCACCTTGCGTATCCTTAGTGCTCTTCCTCGCACCAGCACTGGAAAAATTGATAATGTCAGTTTAAAACAGGCGTATTTAGAAGAAAAGAAAACATCCTCAACATGAATGCGGTAATGAGCACGGAAATTGAACAGATCATCAAAGAATTAAAACAAACTCAGCAGCTTCTAGCAGAACAAAAATTAGTGAGTACTGGTTTTTTAGATTCATTTGATGTCATCAATCTTATCGATCGCCTGGAAAAAAGATTTCAGATCACTATTGGGGGAGAAGATTTTAATTTAACTAATTTTGATGATATTCCTTCCATCGTTTCGTTGATTCAAAAGTTACAAGAAATAAAAACAAACGCCGCTCCAAATTAATCAATATCTGTTGCCTTTTCCAGATTTTCCAAGCTTTGCTGAATTTCTTTTAAGAAAGAAGCTATCCGCTGGCAATCCGCAACCCGAACATCAAACGATAAGCTCACATTACATTTGCGAGCCGGTAAAACAGCTCCATCTAAAATTTCCACCGCATCATATTCAGCGCCAAGTGAGATCATAATAGACTGGTGGGTAAAGACCGGACTAAGGAGAGAAGGCACTCCTGAAAAACTAAGATTGGTGATCGCAAAAGTACATTCTTCTGCTTTATAGTCTTTAAGTGTCCCTCGCATATATTGCAAAGCTAAATTTTTAATTTCTTTTGAAAATGAAGATAGCGAAAGGGAATCAGCATTTTTGATTACTCCTAATTTCACCCCATTTCCAAGATTAAGAAAATATCCCATGTTTACTTCAGGATAGAGATGTAATTTTTCTGTATAGACAGAATTTAGTTCTGGATACTGTTTTAATTTTCGACTGATCACCCACGAAACTAGATCGGCAATACTTATGTTGATATTTTTCTCTTTCTGAAATCGTTGTATGAAGCCTTGTAACTTTTGTACGGAGATGGAAATAGTGAGATAAGCTAACATCTTGTCAGATGAGAAGGGAAACAAAGCAGCCGGAGATGGAGTTAGAGATTGAACAGAGCTACCAGAAAGATTATCCATCAAGACCACTGCTGCGGCATAATTTCCAGTATGGGTAATGCTACAGCTGATTAAATCTTGTTTCTGCCCTTTAATATAAACCGAAAGTTTTCCTGATTCCTCCTGAATAATTTCAATCTCTTTCATGCCCAAAGCGATAGCAGAAGCTTTGATCATTGCTTCCTTCGCACAGAATTTACCAGCAAAACTGGCCGCAGGATCTTGCTTTTGACGGCAATATTGAATTTCCCTTTCTGTAAAAAGTAATTGCAAAAAATGATCATCATTCAATTTGTCTCGAAATCGAGATACTTCTTCAATGTCTATTCCTAATCCTTTACTCATCTTAACCACGCCCTCGCTCTTGATCAGCAGACTTTTCCAAAGACATTTCCAAGCGTCGCGACAATTCTCCAAAGGTAGTGATAGTATGCACATCTTCTAGTTGGACCAAAAATTTCTTTTCCACCGCTGCCATAAAAAGATAAAAGCGAATAGAACTGTTGTTAGGCAATCTGGCATCATCTAGAGCCATGGCTTCAGTAATAAGAGTAGGATCAACCTTCCAAAATTCCGCAAAAAAGGGAATTACACGAGAGTTCATCTTCTTGCAATAAAAAGGAGTATTTAAAAATCTTATTTAAGAATAATCTTGAGAATTACCTACGAATCATCTGGAAATCATCTGGAATTGCCTACTAAATGAGAAAGGCCATTGATGCCGCTTTTTAAGCCCAAAATGAGCCTAAATTAACAGTAGCTTAAATACTAAAACTATTTAAAGGGACGATTAATTGGAAATTTATGCAACGCAATGCATGGTATTTTGTTCTTCCAGTGGTAGCTTTCATAATCAGTACCCTTGGATATATTTTATTTGTGAATTCCTTCCATCATCTAGGAATAGAAGCAAATCGTCTGGAGGCAATACTTGATTTTTACCCCTCCTTACCGGAAGGAAGCACTTTATTTTTAGGAGAGAGCCAAGTACGCGAAGATCTGGATTGCCACAAAATGGATCAGTTTTTTCACTCCAATTCTTGTTTTAATCTAGGCTTAGCCGGGATATTACCACTACAACTGGCACTGCAAAAAGATTTTATTATACAAGCCAAACCTAAGACTGTAGTTATCGGAGTTTCTTCTGTTTTTTTTGATGAATCTAGCAACAAGAATGATGACCTTTTTCTGCTCTTGGGAGAGCATAAACAAGTTACCAGAAATGATTTCGTGATGGGATTACTTTCTAACCAAGAAAAAAAATTAGTAACCATGAACTTTTATGAACGGGCGGTGTACAAAAGAAAGTTTATCGTGCCATTCTTTTTTTCATTTTTCAAAAACCTCTTCTCCGATTCCAGCTCAGATCAAGCCGATCAGGCAGGCCAAGTTAACCTTGGAGCCATTTACGATTTTAAGAATCCCCATTTTTTTAATACCATGCAAAATTCAGCAGCCTTAGAACAAAAAATGATTGATCCAAAATTTAAAACTATTTTTGAGATTGAGAATAGTTCAGTCCGTGAAAGATCAGCATTTCTTTTTCTGGTGAAAGAACTTCAGAAAGAAGGAATAAAAGTGATTATCATCAAAATGCCACTTCATCCTTTAGTTACACAAAATGTACCTCCTTCCTCTCAGCAGGCTTTCGACCGCTTTATTTCCAAGACTGCAGAAACACTAGGGGCAGAAGCTTGGGATTATGAAAAAAAGTATGCAGCTCAAGATTTTAATGATCTTACTCATCTTACTTCTGCCGGAGAAGAAAAGTTTACAGACGAAATTGCTCATCGTCTAGTAGCTGATAATCTCACCCGAGGTGATTCTTATCCTATTCAATAGTTTTAGTTTTCTCTTTTTTGGGATAGTAGTTCTTTTAGGATTAGTCATCATTAAAAGTAAAGATTATCAATACTTGTTCCTGTTGCTGGCCAGTTATCTTTTTTACTATTTATCAAGTGGTTCTTTTTTTGTGCTGGTAATCTACATAACCTTACTCAATTATTATTGTGCCAAAGGAATTAAATCTTCTACCAAAAACGGCTGGCGCAAAACGTATTTCATCCTTTCTATTGCAGGAAGCATTAGCATGTTAGCTTTTTTTAAATACACCAATTTCGCTCTTAAAACCGTTAACACTCTCGGAACTTGGCTTGGCTATCAAGCAAATCTCTCCTTGTTACAATTAATTCTTCCCATCGGGATATCTTTCTATACTTTTCAAGCGGTAAGTTATGTCACTGATGTCTATCGAAAGAAAATTGAACCAGAACCATCCTTATTACGCTTCGCACTCTATATGACTTTCTTCCCTCATTTGTTAGCCGGTCCGATTGTTCGGGCTGCCGATTTTTTACCTCAGCTGCGTCCTGAAGGGATTAAAATAACTGCTGAAAATTTTAAGCAGGGAGTTACCCGCATCATCTGGGGTTTAGTAAAAAAAATGGTGGTTGCCGACACTATTGCTCAATTTGTAACTGTTTTTTTTCAGGATCCTACTCGTTTCCCGGGAAGTTTGCCAGTAGTCTTAGGCGCAGTCGCTTTTGCAATTCAAGTTTATTGTGATTTTTCTGGATATACAGATATCGCCATTGGCCTGGCTCGAACCATGGGAATTATTTTTCCCATTAACTTCGATAAACCATTTTTTTCTAAGTCTATTGCTGAATTTTGGAAACGCTGGCATATTTCACTTTCCAATTGGTTTAGAGATTATCTATTCATGCCCTTAATGAAACGCAGACTCAATCTAGCCTGGATATGCTTTAGTGTTTTTGCCGTCTATGCTCTCAGCGGATTATGGCACGGCGCCGGCTGGAATTTTGTAATCTGGGGTGGGTTGCATGGATTTTTTCTGATCTTTTCCATGCTAACTGAATCGTGGCGAGCAAAAATAAATTCTTTGCTGGGATTGACTAAGATACCTAAAATACATAACGCTCTTCGAGTGTTTATTACTTTATATCTAGTGGTTTTCTCATTGTTACTATTCCGTCTCTATAATGCCAAGAATATATTTTATACTGCACAGCAATTTTTATGGCTGGACTTATCGCATCTCAACGCCCAGTGGCAAAGCGTCTTCCCTGCTTTTCAGATCCCCTTGTTGATGATGCTTATCTTTATTATCATGCACTTTATCACCTACTTTAAGTCAGGATTACTAGATCGCTTGCAAGAAAAAGGATTTTTTGAATGGACTATGTACTTGATTGGAATGATGCTGATCTTGTACTTCTTCACGCCTTCTCAATCAGTACCTTTTGTCTACTTTCAGTTTTAAAGAACAAGAAAATTAAAAAAAATAATTATTATACAACAATTTACCTAGTTCGTACCTAAACGACCATATATTTTTTCTATTTCATGGATTGCTTTGTGCCAAGAATAAATTACAAGTGCAACATCTTTTTTTGCAAAATCATGCTGATTTATTTTTTCAGCTAATTCTGCAGCAGTAATCTTTTCTAGCAAGACAGTGTGAGAAGAAATAACTTCTTTTATTCCTCCAACATCAGTAGTGATTAACGGTTTTCCTTGGGCAGATACTTCCAAAATAGTTAAGGGCGGTTCCAAGGTATTGTGAATAAACGGTAACACAACTAAATCAGAAGATTGAATAATTTCTTCTGTAGAGCAAGGATATTCTTTTACAAATAATAATTTGGTATTTTTTCGTGCACTTATTTTCTGCTTTATGTCACCAAGTTGAAAAGGTGGATGAATATTACGCAGGCACAACAGAACAAAAATATCTTCTCGTAGTAGTGGGAGTGCATCGAGCAGAACCTGAAACCCCCGTTCTACGCGGGCATCGCCATAATATAACATAATTTTTGAACCAAGGTTCCTAATTGTGGAATTCACTTTTACTGGAACTCGGGGTTGATCAATGCCATAGAGAATTACCTGTATTTTTTCGGGATTAACACCCTTTTGAATTAATTTTTCTTTAGCAAAAGTACTTTGAACGATAATAGCATCTAAATTATTCAAGATTGTATAATTAGTAGTGAAATTCTTTTTGAAATCAGTAAAGGTTAGCACGCTCTTTACATTCTTATCAACTAATTTTAGCATTTTAACAAGTAATCGTAATCCTAAAGCAGTGTTCAAGGAGCCATGAGCGTGAAGAATATGAGGATTGTAATTTCGTACTGCATAAATCAGACGAAAAAAAAGAAAAGTATCATTTTTTATAAAAATTTCATGCTCCTTCAGTGAGAGTGGTTTATGTTTAGAAGAAAGAAAAGAAATAGGTTGATAATGAGCAGGAAGATGCTCTATTAAATCTGCTACCAAGCGCTGCGGTCCGCATAATCGCCCCGCGTGCTCTTCTGGGGTATAAGGTCTAAAGAACGCGACTTTAACGGACTTTTTTTTGCTTTTTAGCTTATTTTCGATTGTAGATTCTTTAGTAGCTTTAGAAATTTTTTGTTCTGATGTTTTTTTCATTTTCTAATCATTTTTTGAGCATATCTGCAAGAAATCCAAACATAACCGTTTGCAATCCAAAAACCAGCAATATCATCATCAAGAACAGCAATCCCAGATGTCCTTTGATCCCGCTGGTAAAATGAAGATAGACAAAATACAACCCTATTAGAATTCCCAGAGAGAGTCCAAAGATTCCTATGCGCCCAAAGAACGCCAACGGTTCATAATCACGGTAAATTCGTAAGATATTAACCCAGGCGCGCATAGCATACTGAAATGGATTTTTGAACAACCTGCTCTTCCTGGTTTTCCGAGCAATGATTGGTATTTCTTTAATTCTAAATCCTTGTTTCGCAGCTTTGATAATTTGTTCTTGAGTATAAGTAAAGGTGTTAATATAATTTATTTCCTTTGCCACCGTGGAAGTGAAAGCTCTAAAACCAGTCGTAGAGTCTGTTATCCTTACTCCGGTTAAAGAAGTCAAGACCGTGGAGAAAGCAATATTGCCAAATCTTTTTAACCAAGGCATGGATTCTATTTTTCCCTTAAATCTACTGCCTAAAACTAAATCATATCCTTCTCCAACTTTCGCAATCATTTCAGGAATATGTCTAGAATGATATTGACCATCTGCATCCGTATGCACAATGATGTCTGCTTTTCGCTTTATACACTCTTCCATTTCTGCTTGGAAGGTCTGAGCTAAGCCCTGATGTTTCTTAGTGACTACAACTGCTCCGTACTGTTTTGCTACAGCGCTAGTCTTGTCTCTGGAACCATCATCAACTACCATTATTTCATAGTTGTAAGGAGTAAGATCCATCACTTGCCTAATTTCCGTTAAAATAAAAGGAAGGGTCCTTTCTTCATTATAGGCTGGGATTGTAATAATAACTTTCATGGTTTCACAGGTTTATTATTTTTTTATTTTTAGCAGAGTCAAAAAGCAGATGAGCTAACTTTAAGATTTGTAGTCCTTGCTCGCCGGTAACCGGAGGCTCAGCATCTTCAAGCACACATTGAACAAACTCTTCAATTTCAACTTGCAGTGGTTCTTTCTTGGGAAGATTAATCAAAGTCATATCGCCTTGAGAAACACTTTTCCAATCCTCACTGCCAAAGGCTTTATTTTCATAAAAATAAAGATCTTGAGTAAGATAATTCACTTCAAACATCCCGCGTTTGCCAAATACTTTCAGCTGCCGGGTCTTGGTGGGGGAAAGATAATTAATGTTTAAGACGGCTAAGGCATCATTGCGATACGAAATCAATGCAGTTACCGAATCTTCATGATGAGGATGGAGGCGTTGCTGTGTTTCAGCATAAATTCGTACCGGATCATGGCCAAAGAGATAGCTGATAATGTCTAAGTCATGAACAGATAAATCAGTGATAACTCCAACATCAGTAATGCGTACCGGAAAAGGACCGATCCGTTGCACGTCTATTTTATAGATTTGTCCTAAATCGCCGCGATGCAAGCGTTGTTTTAATTCCCTAATCGCGGGATTGAATCGCTCGATATGACCAATCATCAATTTTACTTTTTGTTTCTTACTGCAATCAATGATTTCCTGTGCTTCTTCTTCAGTTAAGGCAATTGGTTTTTCTAATAATACATGCTTCCCTTTCTGCATTGCCGCCATAGCAACTTGCTTATGCATGCTGGTAGGAACAGCAATAGAGACCGCATCAATGGTTTTATCATCCAATAACTGCTGAAAATCAGTATAAGCTTTAGCATTATATTTTCGCGCTACTTTTTGAACTGCTTCAAGGCTACTATCAGCTACGGCCACTAACTGAACTCGATCCAAATCAGCATAGACCCGTGCATGGTTCATACCCATAGAACCTACCCCAATAACTCCCACCTTTAAAAAATCCATATTATTTTGGTTCCTACTTCGTTTTATAAATTTTTAGGTTCTTTGATCTGTTCAAAAAAGAAGTTTACGACCGTGAATAAGGCTAAACATTTATATATCTCATTTTCTTCTTAAAACCGTGCCCCCAAAAAAGATTGATAAGAAGTATCTAGTATCTATTTTTCCAGAATATAGCCCGCTAAAAGTGAAATTTAAAGATGTCTTTGAGTTTAAATCATTTTACGAAGAGTTATGGGAATGGTGCAAAGAGCATGGGTGGAAAGACTGGGAAACGGAAGGAGAAAATTTTGAACGATTTTATGGCGAGCGAGTTACTACCGGTGGAATAAAAGAAATTTGGATTCGCTGGCGCCCTTACAAAACAGCGGAAGGAAGTCCAGGAGTAAAGCAAAACGGCAAGGATTTAGCCTACCTTACATATTATTTAGACATAGATTTCCATATCCTAGGTCTAGGATCAGCAGAAATTGTCAAAGATGGCAAGAAAATTAAAACTGATAAAGGAGAAATAGAAATTTCCATCAAAGCCTTTATTGAAAAAAACTATGAATACGAATTTGAAAAACATTCCCTACTTAAAGGCGTTCTAGATGTATTTAGTTCCAGAATTTATAAGAAAAAATTAGAAGAACGGCAGCGGGAATTATATCGGGAAGCGTATGTAATGCAAACCTTCATCAAGCAATGGTTCAAAATGAAAACGTATCTGCCGTATGCGCAGGGCGAGAACTTCTTCCCTTCCAAAGCTTGGCCTTCACATCAGTAATCAGCAAAAGCTTAATAAAGAAACATTCTGAGTATTGGCTATTGCCTCCGTGGCTCAACGGTACTTTGCGCAATACCTTACGCAAAGCGAAAAAGAGCACCTGACTTGTATCTCCCTGCTTTATTTTAAGGGTAAGAGATCAGGAGGTTCCGAGTTCAAATGCCTGCAGCCTTACAGTGTTGCAGCGTGAAAGTCTCGGCGGGGGCTCTTTTTACTTTATGACCGACAAAGACAAAAATCTCAGCAAGAACCGCTATTTTTTTAATCGATGGGCTAAAAATTATGACCGAATATCAAACCAGTTATGGATGAAAAAATTTCATGTTCCGGTTTTCCAAGAATTATTACTAAATCAAAACACAAAAGTTCTGGACATCAGCTGTGGAACCGGCGAATTGCTCAAGAGGTTGGAAGGGAAAGCTACTTTATATGGAATAGATCTTTCTCCAGAAATGCTTTCTAAAGCAAAAACAAAATTATCTTCAAAAGTAAAACTGCGAAAAGCAGACGTCCACGCTCTGCCCTTTAAGGACCATTCTTTTGATTATGTGATCAGCACCGAAGCCTTTCACCATTATTATGATCAGCAGAAAGCAGTGCAGGAAATGGCCAGAATTACCAAAGAAGGCGGAAAAGTGATTATTGTAGATATCAATTTTTTTCTCAAACCGATCCATTGGCTTTTCAAAAAATACGAGCCCGGGCATGTGAAAATCAACAGCAAAAAGGAAATGAAGCAGTTCTTCATTCGGGCCGGCTTAAAAAATATTAAACAGCAACGGAATTTTGTCTTTGCAATCATGACCGTAGGAGAGAAGTAAGCACCAGCCAATACCGAAATATTTAAAAATAACAAGCGTTTCTCTCTATCCATACAAATGATAGATGTTAATCATTCTTGGTGTTATTGAATGGAAGAAACAACCCTTAAAACAGGAACAACTACGGTAGGAATCGTCTGCAAGGATGGAATTGTTCTCGCCGCTGATAAAAGAGCAACTGCCGGCCACATGATCGTGGACAAGAGAGCAGATAAAGTTCATATCATCTCCGATGATTTCGCAGTAACTATTGCTGGAACGGTATCCGATGCCCAGCTTACCATCAAACTTATCAGAGCGGAATTAAAATTGAAGGAAGTCCGCACTTACAAAAAACCTTCTGCTAAAGAAGCAGCTAATCTGTTAGGAGGAATATTATATTCCAGCATCCGCAGACCCAGTATGCTTCCGGGCATAGCCCATTTCCTCTTGGGAGGAAAGGATGTGCACGGATTACATTTATACGATCTCTTTCCTGACGGAAGTATCACGAGGATAACGGATTTTATTTCCTCAGGATCTGGATCAGTATTTGCCTATGGCGTTTTAGAAACTCAATGGAAGAAAGACATGAGCACTGATGATGCCGTAGCGCTTGCCGTAAAAGCGGTCAACACTGCCTTACAACGGGATAGCGCATCAGGAAACGGTATTGACGTATTAGTAATTAACGAGAAAGAAATCAAGCGAGTATTGCATAAAGAAGTAGCTTACTCATTATAAATTGGTTTCTTTCTAAACTCGTTTTATACCAAAAGGTACAAAATTTGTTCAAATTTTGAGTCTTTTGTATATACAAAAGGGCGAAATTTTCTTCGAAAATTTGTCCTTTGACATAATTATCAAATAAATCATTTGAATATAACCCATAAGGAGAAACTACAACATGGTAGACATTTTAAAAGAAATTATAAAAGTTTTGCCGGAAGGCAAGATTTCGGACGCTGCTTTTGAAGGAGCAAACATTGTACTTTACACTAAAGATAAAGAATACTTTTTCAATAATGAAGGAACTATTCGTGAGGCGGTAAAAGAATTCCGCAAAAGAATAGAATTACGTGCAGATCCTTCCCTCTGTGTCGAGCCAGACAAAGCAAAAAAACTTATCCAAGGGATTATTCCCGCGGAAGCTGGAGCACAAGAATTTATTTTTGATCCTCCTCGTTCCATGGTTATTGTCCATGCCGAAAAGCCCGGACTAGTCATTGGAAAACAAGGAGAAATTCTCAAAGAGATTAAAGAAAAAACTTTCTGGATTCCTCTCATCAAAAGACTTCCTCCCATTCGTTCTAAATTAATAGAAAGCGTTCGTTCAGTCTTATACGAAAACGCCGATGAGAGAAAGAAATTTCTCAATCAAACTGGCCATAGAATTTATGACGGCTGGTTACGAGAGAAAAAACAAGAATGGATCCGCTTATCCTGCCTTGGTGCCTCACGGCAAGTAGGAAGAACTTGCTTCTTACTTCAAACTCCGGAATCAAGAGTGCTTATTGATTGTGGGATTGATCCCAGCCAGAGTGATGCTGGAGCCTATCCGTATTTTGATGCGCCTGAATTCAATATCAGTGAAATTGATGCCGTGGTGGTAACTCACTCCCACTTAGATCATTCCGGACTTATTCCGTACTTGTTTAAGTTCGGCTACCGCGGACCGGTATATTGTACTTTACCAACCCGCGATGTCATGACCTTACTTCAGTTAGACATGATTAAAATCCAACGTGCAGAAGGAAAAGAACCTATTTACAATAGTGATGAAGTGCGCCAAATGGTCCTGCATACTATTTGCATCGAGTATGAAGAGGTTACCGACATTACTCCTGACGTACGACTAACCCTGTACAATGCTGGACACGTTATCGGCAGTTCTATCGTGCATTTGAACATTGGCAATGGATTACATAACTTTGCCTACACTGGCGACTTGAAGTATGCACGCACTAATGTCTTAGAAGCAGCTACAACTCACTTTCCTCGCCTAGAAACTTTGATGATTGAATCAACGTACGGTGGAAAGGATAACAATATGGCTGAAAATGAAGCCGATGATTACATGGTTAAAGTTATTAAAGAAACTTTTGAACGCGGCGGGAAAGTATTGATGCCCGTCTTAGGCTCAGGAAGGGCGCAGGAAGTAATGATCATTTGTGAAAGACTGATGCGCGAAAAACGCATTCCGGAAGCGCCTATTTATGCCGATGGATTGCTGTGGGATATTACCGCTATTCATACTGCCTATCCTGAATTCATGAGCAGGAACATGCGCGAACAGATCTTCCATCAGGAACAAAATCCGTTCTTATCACCCTTCTTTAAACAAGTTGGTTCAGACAAAGAACGAAAAAAAATCATCCTTGATGAAGGACCGTGCTTGATTCTAGCTACTTCAGGAATGTTAGCAGGCGGCCCATCAGTAGAATATCTCAAAAACCTTTGCGAAGGAAGAAAACACTCTTTAATTTTCAGCTGCTACCAGCCACCTGGAAGTTTAGGTCACCGGATTAGAGAAGGAGAAAAAGAGATTGTCCTGCGCGATGGTCAGAAAATGGAAGTTATGAAAATCAATATGGACGTGCATAGAGTAGAAATTACTAATCACTCTGATCGCCGACAATTGATGAACTTCATCAAACGCTGCACTCCTCAACCACGAAAGGTTATCATTGTCCACGGAGAAAGCTCACGTTGTTTGGACTTAGCATCATCTATTCACAAGACATTCAGAATAGAAACAGTTGCTCCGAAGAACTTAGAAGTAATTAGGATAAAGTAGAAAGATTAAAAAATTACTTTTAGATAATCAAGAGTTTGGCTAATTGCCAAATCTATTTTTTTGTCTGCTTGACCATGTAATTTAATTTCATCTTCTATAGCCCAAATAAATTGCTGTGCATGTTCTTTATCTGCTTCTCCATGAATATTTGTATATTGTAAATTGGTAGAGCCTCTCTTCTTTGCTAGATCTGCTAAATAAGGTATAAAGATAGAAGAGGTATTTTCTAGGGTAGCCATCACAGTCAATGCCTCCAGGCCGTTTCCTTTACCAATTAGTTTCCTCATCGAAGTTATTTCCTCCTGTACGGTTTGATAATGCTCTAAAGAAGGTTCTGCATTAGCAGATGTTGCAAAATCTCGTAACATTCCTTGATGATTATCGCTAATTTCAACCTCAAGATTTTCCTTCGCAGCATATCTTCCTGACGGAGATTTTGCATACACAAGAGCTGCGGTCATCCAAGGCACAAAATTACCTTCAACTGCAGCAGTATATCTACCAATGATATCTTTAGCTTCAACTATGGAAATAAGTTCAAGACGTTTTAACCTATCTCTTAGCTCTGCTTTTGCTCGTTCCATGCATAAATTTATATTTGTACTCATCTTTTTATTACTTAAAATCAATATATATAAAATCTCTCTACAAAAATGCAAATCGCAACCTTCGCCTTAGGATGTTTCTGGGGACCGGATGATTATTTCTCCAAGTTAAAAGGTGTAATTAAAACTAGAGTTGGATATACTGGCGGTAAGAAGAAAAATCCTTCTTATTACGATCTAGGTGATCACACTGAAACCATCAAAATTACCTTCGACCCAAAAATAATCTCCTTTGAAGAATTGTTGAAACACTTCTGGAAAGAGCATGATCCTACTGCGCAAGAAGTAATCCAGTATAAGTCAGCAATCTTTTACCAAAATAAAGAACAATTTATGGCCGCCGAAAAGAGCAAGAAAGAAATGGAAAAAAAGTTAGGTAAAGAGATTGTCACCGATATAGAGAAAGCAGGAATATTCTATCAGGCTGAGGAATATCATCAGAAATATCTGCAAAAAGGTAAAGGTAGGGTTTGTTAGAGTATAAATTCTTAAGAAAGTCTTTTAAAACAGAGCCTTAAAGAAATAAGTATGGTAAAAAGATATCGATTATGGTCAGCTACAATAACTTTTCCAGGAAAAACTAAATATCATACTATTGAGAATTTAGTAACAGATAAAGAGACTGGTTTTAGAGTAATCAGAGAAGAAGCCGGAGACAATCCCACTGATCATTTAATCCGTTACTCATTAGTGTATGGAATGAGCACCTTAGCTTTTATTAGTGGATATCAAAAAACTCTAACAAAATTTCATATCAAACAAGTTAAAAATTCAACCGGTGATAAAAATGGATTCAAATATATTCCACAAATATATGAAGCCATGGAGAATGATCTAAGAGAAAGAGGAGTTAAGTGCATTACAACTCTTTCCTTAGCTTCGTTAGCTCACATTGCAGTAAGAAGATATGGTTTTTATGATGTGAATGGAAGAAGTTATGAAAAACTTAAAGATAGCTGGTTAAGGAAAATACCTTGGAAAGCAGTTTCTTTGGAAAAAAGATTATAAGATGACAAACTCCCGAGAGATTCTACCATCAAATTACTTCTTTTTCATTGAACGCTCACCTGCACACATTCCTAGAACTCCTAAAAGAAACAATACACCCCCAACATAAAAATAAGTAGAAGCTTTCTTTTGCGCAGCGTCATAGGACTTTTTTTCTTCAGGGTAAGCTTCTCCTCCGATAATAGTCTCCAATCTACTCTTCAGTTCTTTTACGCACGAAATTCTTGTGGCCACAACATCATTAATCGTATTGAAAATCATCTGCTTATCATCAGGAGTGAAATGGTAGAACCCTTTACTGTTTAAACCTAAACAATATTTGCTTTCCTGCCATAATAGCGGTTCCTCACGTTCTATATCTCCCAAAGCTTTAGTAGAAGAATTAGGATGATAAATAACGATGATGGTACGATTATTTAAATCTTCCAAGTATCCTTCAATTTTACGAACTTCGTGTATTTTAGAATATTTTGTATTTAATCCACCACTAGGATCAGACCAAGCTCCGTAAAGTGCTACTGAAGCTCCTCCAAAGTAAAGTGACATAACTAAACATCCTAATTTTTTTTTCGTGTACTCATTCATTCTTTTTCTGTTTGGATAGTAAGAATACTTAAAATTTACCTCCCCCCCAGTAGGGTTGTTAACATAAATTTTATATATTACCCTGTTTCCTAGTAAGTATGAATACCAAATCGCTACAAAGCCTCGGGCTAACCGATGGAGAGATCCGAGTATATGTCGCTTTACTTAAGCTAGGGCCTTCCACCTCAGGTCCAATAACAGATAAGTCCAGAGTTTCTAGTTCAAAGATATATAATATTCTCGAAAGATTAATGCAAAAAGGAATCGTTTCCTACATAATCAAAGAAAAGACCAGATATTATCAAGCAGAAGACCCCATCAAGATCAAAGATTATTTTAATCAGAAAGAAAAGGAATTCCAAGAACAAAAAGAAGAAATTGATAAATTAATTCCAGAGCTTCAATTACAACAGCAATTAGAAAGAACCAAGAACGAAGTACAGATTTACAAGGGGTTTAGAGGAATTCAGACCATAACTGATCACCTTTATACTAAATTAAAAAAAGGCGATACTTGGTACAACATTGGAGTTCCTTCACATCAGGAAGATAAATACCATTCTTATTGGCATAAAGACCACCTTAAAAGAATTAAATTGGGAATTAAATGTAAGATGTTGTTTAACCCTAGAACACCAAAAGAAACACTAAAGAATAGAAACAGTTACAAAGATTGTGATGCCAGATATATGCCTTTGTCGGTAGAAACTCCGTCTTGGATCCTGGTGTATAAGGATGTTTCTGTGATTACCTTGCCAGGTGACGATCCCATTGCAATAGAGATAACCAACAAAGACATAGCACATTCTTTCCAACAATATTTTGAAGCATTTTGGAAAATTGCTGAACTCTTTAAGTAGAAGATTTCAGATTCTCTACCTTTCTAAATCCAAGGAAGCTTTTAGGTTAAAAACATAATGCGGAAAATCCAATCTGCTAATCAAATCATCAAGTTGCGATTTCCAATAAAATTTCCCATCAAAGATTACTGGAGTTCCTTGGATTAAAAGAGATTGTGCTCTAGGAGCTACTATTTCATTTGCTCTAATGTATCCCGCTTCTTTCCCTCTAATTAAATCATCCTTCTCAAGAACTTTATCTATAGAAACATACTCGCCGTTAACTGCTCTGGCGAATCTTTCTGCTAATCTGGATTTCCCAAAACCCAGCGGTCCACGAAAAATAACATAACAAGTCATATTTTTAGTGTAATTAATCAAATATTTATAACTATTTCTAAAAATGTGCTTTAAAATAAGACCGGTTTAAAATCATTTTTTCGGCAAATAAGAGATGATTTTTTTAACAGAATCCTCTACTGGTCTAGTTGCATCAATAACTGTCCCATACTCAAACTCCGTTGCTTTTGCATAAACTACTCTGGCAGCAGCTTCTCCATGAGTTTTACTTCGTTTACGATCTCGTTCAATACAAACTTCTAAAGGAGCTTTTAATGTAAATATATAATGGGAAAAATCAAGTCTCTTAAGTAAATCATCAATCTGTGATTTCCAGTAAAAGTTTCCATCAAAAACGATAGGGGTACCTTTTTCCAATAACTTTTTTGCTCTAGGAGTAATTATTTCATTTGCTTTTTTGAAACTTTTCTGTGAGATATATCCTGCTTCTTTATCCTTAGTTAAATCATGTTCATCTAAAATTCTATCTATAGCAATATATTCAGCTTTAATCTTTTTAGCCAGCTTTTCAGCTATAGTAGATTTCCCGCATCCTAATGGCCCGCGAATTATAACAAAGTAACTCATAACTAGATCTTGACCTAAATCTTTATAAACTATTTCTAACAAAATCACTATGTGCCATCGTCGCATAATCCGGTATTGCGCAGGTCTTGAATAACCTTTTAGAAAAGGTTAATCAAAATCGAGAGAACCTGTTCCGCAAGGAAATCCCGGTTCAAAGCCTGCTACACTAAAAGTGCAGTTGGATGAAATTCCGGGCGATGGCGCTTTTTCTCTTAGCAAATTTTAAATAAGGAAATCCTAAACTCAAGGTTATGCCAGTGTGGCACAATCCGGTACTGCGGTAGTCTCGAAAACTACTCCCTCTGGGATTCTCGGTTCAAAATGTGATTAAAATGAAAATCCGAGCACTGGCGCTTTCTCTTTCTGTTCGACGCCCTTCGGGAACCGCGAATCTTCCGCACAAACAGCGCTAGTGAGCACCTTCCGGCGTTGCGCATAATAGTTCGGCGCCGCTGACGGGAGCCCGTCGCTGGAGCGGCGGAAAAGATTTAGGTTCCGGCGGTGCAACCATGAACATGACGACGGAACGTATTGACATACACTGGCGAGCGCGACGACTTGGAACGGCGCGGCTCAGCCTGGAACGTAACGGCATCGGGATTTCTCAGCGCAACGTCGAGCTCATTCGGAAATTCTGCGACGATGCGGCGCTCGGCAAAACGGTGCTCGGGCGACAAAAGAAGAAACTCGGCGCAGGACGCATCTTGAAGTACCTGGAGACACTGCGAAAGATCGCGCACTGGCTGCAAGAGGACTTCGACAAGGTTACGGTCGAGCGGATGGAACGACTTATCGCGACCATTGAGCGCAATGAACTTCAATGGTTCAAAGCAGGGCGCGTCTACATGCGCGTCAACTACAGCGAGTGGAGTCGACACGACATCAAGATCACAATCAAGAAGTTCTACAAGTGGCTACAGGGCGACAACCTTGAATATCCAAAGCTGGTCCGTTGGATTGATACCTTCGCACCCTCCCACAAGATTCCCGCGCTCACCGACGAAGAAGGAACGAAACTAGTCGAGTACGCACGTGGTCCACGCGATAAGGCCGCAGTGAGTCTTCTCTTGGAACTGGGCTTCCGCGCGGAGGAGCTGCTCAACGTCCGGATCCAACACGTGCAGCGGAAGGATGATCACTTTATTGTCACGTGCCCGTATTCAAAGACGTACACGCGAACACTTCCTACGTTTCGCAGTACGCGATTTCTCGAGGAGTGGTTACGGAATCATCCGTCGCCAACGGTTGCGCACGCCCAGCTATTTCCCATGACCTACCCCGCTCTTCGTACTGTCGTCCACCGATTGGGGGAACGCGTGCTCGGGAAAGTCGTCACGCCTCACATCTTACGTCACACCTGCGCAACCAATCTCGCGAACAATCGCGTCGGTCGATACCAAATGTGCAAGTGGATGGGTTGGCAGATGAGTTCCAGGATGCCCGATGAATACATCGATCGTTCGGGAGTCTCCGCCGAGGAGACACTCAGCCTTCTTCGCGAAAATGAAAAGACGCGCCTTGGTCGCGAACTCACGGAACGCGAGGACGAGTTGTCGCGGATGAGGCAGCGCTGCTCCGAACTTGAATTCCAGGCGCTCCAAGGACGGAACGAGCCGCTGAGAGCAGCCGCGGAGAAACGCAAGGCTGAGGACGACGCGCTCAATGAAGTGTTGTCGGGCCATCCCGAGCTGCTCGATGCATTCGCACGACAACTTCTCAAGCAAGATGCACTCAAGCGTCTGAAATAGGCGAGCACACCGGCGCCCGTGCGCGGTATTAAAGGTGCCGCTGGTCTACCGGCGGAAAAGACTTAAACTGTTGGTTCTGCCGTCGACGGATGATCACGTTAACGGAAGAAGAACAACAGCGTCTCGAGCATGAGCTTGAGCACTCGCCGCCGTGGTGGAGAGCCATTTGGGAGTATCTGCTGGCCAACTACTCGTGGGACCGGGAGACCGACGTTATCACGTGCGATGCATCCGGCGAAGTGGTGACGGTTTCACCGCTTCCAGCAAAGACGGACGACGCTACTTCGCGCGATCCAACATCCGTGCCGAAATGGTTACTGCTCCTGCGAGAAGAGATTCGGAAGCAGGATGACGAGCGACGAAAGAAAAATCGGTCGCGCGAACACCACAGTTAGAATATCTCGCAAGCTCCATTCAATGGGGTGGAAACTCGTGAGTTGGTGCGAGCACTCTGCTCGGCTGCTGTAACAAGTATGTTCAATCCCCGCCGAGGACATTTTCATTACACATCATAGTGCTTTCTATAAAACACTCAACCACCGGAGAATCCAAATTATTAATAAGCAGGCGCGCCGACCATTCATATGCACGCGGACGACGCCAACCACATACTGCAAACAGCGAGACGCAGTCAGCTAAATCGCATCGGTGCCGAACCATGGGTAACAGTTTATTCGCGCGAATCAACCTCCACGGGAAATGGAAGCTATTTCTGCGCATTGGTTAGGAACGCAAGTGTCGAGACGAGCACGCCTGATTGGAGCTGGCGACTTCAAATCGGCGGCGGACTACCAAGATTCTCTCGGCAATACACTGGTCATGGCACAACCTCCATGTACCATCGCTTTGGGAGCGGCGATGAGACCGTCGAACCTTTCGTTTTCGTCCGCTCGTTCCATGAAATCAAGGAAGGCTACATCGAGCTATCGGAGGAGTTTCGCCATTTTTTCAATCTCTATTACGACGCTAAAACCAACTCATACATTCGCATTGATGAGCACGGCAGCGAGGAGACCGTCGCCATCGTAACTGCCGACAGCGTCAAAGTGAAAACGCGCACGTTGCGACAGTTCCTCGCGGCCCGGCAGATGTCCTTTGCTATTTTTTTCGACTTTGTAGCTTTCGCCACGACCGAAATGTCATTTGACCATTCCAGGCAGGATGAGGAGATAACACGCGGCGATCTGCGATACTCGTTCCACATCAATGCCCCGCCAGCAGCCAGGCGTGTAACCTCACGTTTGCTTGGAACTCGAATAATCCTCCCTTTGCCGCGGGAAGAATGTGGCATCTGGCCCTACGAAAAAACACCGCAATCAGCAACCTTTATCATCGGTGTCGATGGCAACGGACACGAGATCATACATACCTGCGCCCTTGACGTATTAAATACTCCGGGCGCGCCAGATTTTCTCACGCCAGTTGTGTTTCGGCGGGAAGTCCTTAAGCGATATTACGAGAACCCCGAAAAGTACAGCGTGCACGATGGCTATTTATCGTGTGGCAACCTGTGGAGCCTACATATCGACAACGACGGACGGGACCACGTTGTCGTCTTTCTAGGATATCTTGCTAGCCTCGGAATTGAGGACCAGTATTACTGGCGCTCCTTCAATATTCCTCCGACTGATAGTGGTTTAAGCGACACGGCCAGGCGCCGTGCGCTACTCGCGGAATTTGTGGATGCGACGTCGCCAGACCTCGTGTTCAAAAGAAAGTTTGTGGACTTTCAGGAAGCATGGGAGAAAAAATTCTGCTGGCAACTATTTCGCGTGCTCCGTGCCGAAGATGAACATGTATTGAAGCTCCTTCGGGTGCCCCTGAATGAAAGTGTCGTTGAGTTCGAGCAAGTGGTTCTCGCTCTCTCAACGTTGCTTCAGGATTCCCTCAACGACTCTGAGCTTGTGAGCTCACTCCCACCTGTCACCGACGAAAAGAGTATCGATAAGTTCAGGCGCTTTCTTGTTTCGAAACGCTATCCACCGGTTAAAAGGGATATCGACTTCTTGAGAGCCCTTCAGCTGGGACGTAGCAAGGCCGGCAGCGCTCATCGGAAGGGCGACGACTATCAGAAGGTGACCACCCAACTCGGGTGGACACATCAGACCAAACGCGGAGTGTTCACCGATTTCTTGCGACAGGCGAACGAGATGCTCGACGGGCTAACGGAGTTCTTTCTTCGAGCGCCGGAGCCACCACATTAAGACATGACTCTTTCTAATAGGAGACCGACTAGCCATCCTATTGCTGCGCCGATGAGAGCCCCAACGAAGTAGATTACCATTGCGGCGGGTGCTCCGACAACGTAGCTCGCGATCGCCCGTGGGTCCGTCACACTTGGGAGCGTTTCGACTCTTACCACAGTAGTGGACAGAAGGTACCCGAAGAAAGCACCGACGAGTGTCAAGACGCAAGGAATTGGTCTTTCCTGTATCGCGGCGACGACTTCATCAAAGTTTATTGGTGGCACGACAACTCACGCACGTGATTGCTTATAACGATGTTGTGCCCGTGGAATAGAAATGTTTTTACGTCACGGCAGACTCTTGTGGCGCCTCCCCCACTGCGACAGCGTTTCCGCAATTTTTATATAGAAGTGTAGCTTTCTTCCGGTAAACAAGGACGTTCAACAGATTCTGAAAGCAAAGGCGTACTTCCCCGTGTCATCTCGGCGATGACGCGCGTTGAGCACTGGCGTTTTTCCAACTACTTCACAAGCAAAAGCATTTAAAGATGTAAATTATCTTTCTAGTATCGAGGTGAATTATATGGCAACATACGATCTATTGTTTTTATTAGGAAGAATACTCAGCGGAGGCTATTTTGTACTAAGTGGAATAAATCACTTTACCAAGTGGAATATGCTTACTCACTACGCAGAGTCAAAAAAAGTTCCGTTGGCGAAATGGGCAGTATTATTCTCAGGCGTACTATTACTCTTAGGTGGAGTAAGTGTATTGACGGGCATGTATCCTCAATGGGGAATACTTTGTATAGCTCTATTCTTGATCGGAGTAACTCCAAAGATGCACGACTACTGGACAGTTCCTCAAGAACACCAAATGGCAGAAAGAGTCAACTTCATGAAGAATGTAGCTTTGCTCGGTGCAGCCTTAATGTGGCTGGCAATCCAGACTCCCTGGCCTTTAAGTTTAGGGCTTTAATTTTTTTTTAATTTTCTTATTTTGGTTTCTTCAGATAATGAGCTGCTTTAAGGATTAATACACAAGTAGGACCATGAGTGATTTTACTTTCAAGCACCATCTTTATCGCATCTTCAATCTTCATCTTTTTTGTTTTTATTATTTCTGTTCCTTCAGGATTTTTTGTTGAGAATTTCAATTTTTTAGCAAGAAAAAGATAAGCCGGAGAATGTACAACACTTGTAAAAGGATTAACAACGCCAAGACTAATCCACTCCTGCGCATGGATTCCTAATTCTTCTTCAAGTTCCCTTTTCGCAGCATCAAGTGGTTTCTCACTACCATCAATTCCTCCACTTACTGCCTCAATACTATCTCTGCCTAAAGCATAACGAAATTCTTCAGTTAAATAAACAAACCCATCATCGTCAAGAGGAAGTACAGAAACTCCACTGATCATTTTCACAATTCCAAAAATTCCAGGCTTACCATCAGGGCGGATTACCTGGTCTTCATTAACTTCAATCCAAGGATTTTTATATTTAGAAACTGTGCTTTTAATAACCCATGGGCCATTTTTCTTTTCCATAATCACAATCTAAATCCTTCTGTCTCTATCAAATTTCGCTGCCAAGCATGCAAGCAATCAAATCTTCCTGACAAGACTATCTTCAGCATCTGCTCTTTGTTCATAATCAGATGTCCTTTCAAGGCAGTTTTCTGCATTAGCTTCTGCTGTAATTCGCCTAGCTTTTCCAATTGTTCTTTTTGCAGCTGAGTTAAGCGTTTCTTTTCCGGAACAGGAACAAAAAATGGTTCCTTCTTACCTTGTTCTACTGCTCTTTGAAACTGTGAAGCCTGACTGCGCACAATAGGATGTACCCCACGTAGCTTCTCCCATTCGGGAGGATGTAATGAAAACTGCTTCAAGTGTTCGTTACGAATCACAAAATGAACCGGACGATTAACCTTTTTTGCTAATTGTTCCCGCAACAAAAATAATTCACGGAAAATTCCTAATTGTTCCGGTGTAAACAATTTCACGCCACGTACATCCAGAAAATGCTGGGTCTTGTAGGTAAAATCTGCTTCTTCCAATGCAGCTAATTCTTCCTCCACCCAAGAAATTCTTCCCTTCTGAACTAACTCTCGACGTAAAATTTCCCGCAACTGAATTAAATAAGTAGTATCTTTAACCGCATAGGCCAGCATTTCTTGAGTTAATGGCCGTTTAATCCAATCTGCCATTTGATATTTGCTTTCCTTTTCCGCGTTAAAATATTCTTTTAGCAAATCTCCTAAGCCAAGATGTTCTTTTCCCAAAAATAATGCCCCAATCTGGGTATCAAAAATATTTCGAGGATGGCAATTAAACTGCTCCTGCAGGATACGAAAATCAAAACTAACATCATGAAAAATTTTTTGAATGGTAGAATTTTCAAGAATATCAAGCAAGGGCTTTATATCTTTTAAGACCAAAACGTCAACCACCCAGCTCTTGGTAGAGGTAGAAATCTGAATCAAGGAAATATACGCGCCATAATGATGAAGGTTGTTTTCACACTCCAAATCTACTGCCAATTCCTTGGCCTGCGCCCATTCTTGCACTGCCTTTTCCAGTTCCGGTGCAGTTTCAAGGTAAGTAAAAGAAACCATTACTCGAAAATAAGCTAAAAGATATATAAATCTAGTGTCATTTTATCATACATACTAAAGCTTTATATTTTTCTATACTTTGCATCAGATTATGCCTTTAGGAAATATTGTCAATGATGCTGCCCGTTTTAGGCATCTGGTAAAGGGACATTTACGTGAAAATCTCAAGAAATATCTCTCCGAAGAAGATTTGATCGGAAAACAAGGTAAGGATAGGATTCGCCTTCCGGTACCCATTATTACTATTCCCCGCTTTCGTTACGGACCTAATTTTGGCGGTGTCGCTCAAGGAGATGGAGAGGTTGGAGATGTAATCAACCCTACAGGAAGAAAAGGAGAGGGATCTGAAGGTTCTAACGGGCCGGATGAGGGAGATTTAATTAATTTGGAAATGCCCATGAGCGATCTGGAAGATTTGCTCCTGGAAGAATTAAAACTGCCTTACCTCGAACCAAAGGGAAATCAAACCATTCATACTCAAAAACCTATTTACAAATCCATTGCCGAGCACGGGGTGCAGCGAAATTTTAAAAGAACCTACAAAGAAGCTTTGAAACGCATGGCGGCATCGGGAGGCTATCGACCCGGCGATGCGGTCGTACCGATCAATAAAGATTTTCGTTATCGGGCTGCTTCTGCTCAACCGAAGCTGCAATCCAACGCCGTTCTTATTTACATGTTGGATGTTTCTACCTCGGTAGATACAGAAAAAAGAAGACTCTGCAGATTAACTAATTCCTGGATACAAAGAGTGATGGGGAGATATTACCCCAATGTTGAAGAAAGATTTATTGTGCATACCACTAATGCCTACGAAGTAGAAGGTTCCGTTTTTTATGGTACTAAGTTGGGTGGAGGAACACATATTTCTTCAGCATTTACAAAATGTGCAGAGATCATTCAAAAAGATTATCCTCCTCAAGAATGGAATATTTATCTTTTCTATTATTCTGATGGTGACAATTTCAAGGATGATAACAATACTGCTTTAACTTTATTAGAAGATATGCTTTTACCCAACCGCAGACTTCCTACCGTAAACATGTTCTGTTATGGGGAGTGCAGCGAAGGTAAGGATTTATTTATGTCCAAATTGAAAAGAGCATTTTATCTTTCTACCGATAAAGGGAATAGTATTTTAAAAAGAAAAACACGCCCAGCAAAATTGCTGGATGATGATACTATTTTCCCAACCTTAAAAATATTTCTCAATAAGCACCAGATTCCTTTTTACCAAGCTGGAGAATATATTCAATCCACAGATAAAACATGAAAAATAAAACAATAATACTAATGCTGATGGTAGGATTAATCATCCTCAGCAGTGGATGTACTCCGGCCAGCAAAGAAATTGTAATCAAAGAAAACGTAACTGCTCCCGAAACAACAGTTAACGAAATAATTCCCCCTCCAGATAACCCCACCATAAACTATTGCACTGACTTCTGCCACTTTGTAAAAGGAGGAGATCATGCCACTTATGATTACAACAAAAGTAGTGAGCGCTTTTCCTGCCAATGTTTTGATTACGAAAAATCCCTGATCGTGAAAAAAGAAATAACTCCTCGAGATCTAGAACTTTACCGCAAGAGATTATCATTCTGGCAGAAAATGCCAATCACTTATCAAATCATAAATCCACAAGATTGTGGAGATTATGAAACAAAAAAAATTGAGCTAGCCTTTAAGAGAATTCAAGACGCTACTCAGGGAGTGGTACAATTTCAGCCGGTGCAGCAAGATGCTGACATTAATCTCACTTGCAAATTTATCAAAGATTGTTATTACAAAAAAATAGATATTCGCAAAGAAGAGGGAGTTATCTACAAATACGAGGGCATCTGCGCTCATGAAGCTGGAGTAACAACCATTACCAGCTACCAAGGATTTACTCTCAAAAAAGCCACCATCGACTTAATTGGCTTAGCCGGCTTTGCGGAAACATCTGGTTCCGGTGCTTCTGGGTTTTATATCGGAAGCTGTGGACATCCTACGGTAGAAATCCATGAAATGTTACACGCTCTTGGTTTCGGACACGTTCCTGATCCTCAAAGTATTATGTACTATCAAGCAGAATTAGTACCGTATACTATTCAAAAAGAAGGAGCTTGTATAGGCAGCGATAAACAAATAGATCAGAAGATTGTTGATGATTTATTGTTTACGTATGGTTAGAATACTAAAAAGTGCCCTGGCCGGGATTCGAACCCGGGTCACCGCCTCTCTCCTGCAGGGAGAGCTCGGAAGCTCTGCTTCCCGCCGCGAAAGGGCAGTATGATAGTCCGGACTACACCACCAGGGCGTTATTCTGGCAAAATCAGAGGTGCTTTAAAAAGATAACGGAAAAATTTCATTTTCCGGAACACGAGGAAAAATAGATATTTTCCTGTGCCCAAGAAAAATCGCTGTTTTTCTTCGGGTCTCCCAGAAACTTTTTGTTTTCTGATAGATTTCTGAAACAGTTTACTTCATTTTGAACAAAAATCTTATAAAAAACATTCAAATACTAAGCCTATGAAAGAACGAGTCATTTTGGGACTGATAGAATATGTCACCGTCCACGGCAGTAAAGATAAAGAAGCTAAAGTCATGGCCAGGGTAGATACCGGTGCCACTTCCTCATCTATTGACTATACTCTTGCCGGAGAATTGCAGCTAGGTCCGGTCATAAGCTCGAAGGTAGTAAAGTCTGCTTCCGGAATTAAAAAAAGACCTAATCTCAAAGTTAACATTACTCTAAAAGGAACCGACATTGAAGAAGAATTCACTCTCGCTGATCGCAGCCATATGACTTATCGAATTTTACTCGGCCAAAATATTCTCAAAAAGGGCAATTTTCTAATCGATCCCATGAAGAAAGTGGAAACAAAATGAAAGCAGCACTTATCTCTTTAGGAAGCAAAAGTTCTCTCCTCACTGGAGAAGCTCTGAAGAAGTACTTTGAAGTAGTTGAGGTACTGGAACTTAAAAAAATAGAAATCCGATTAGGAAAAGAAAGTGGTATTTTTTACGAAGGAAAAGCCTTAGAAAGTTATGATTGCATTTATGTCAAAGGATCATTCCGCTACGCTAATCTGCTTTGCTCCATTGCTTCTATGCTGGAAGGAAAAGTAAGTTACATGCCTTTGCCAGCCTCAACCTTTACCACTGTTCACAATAAACTTCTTACCCATCTTATTTTACAACAACACAATATTCCCATGCCACGTACGTATCTTTCCTCTACTACCGAGACCGCGAAAGAATTACTCAAAAGAGTGAGTTATCCTATCGTGATGAAGTTTCCTGAAGGAACTCAAGGTAAAGGAGTAATGTTTGCCGATTCTATTAGTTCAGCATCTTCCTTGCTCGATGCTTTAGGAGCGCTCAATCAACCTTTTATCATTCAAGAATACATTGACACCAGCGGCACTGACATTCGGGCTTTAGTAGTGGGCGACAAAGTGGTTGCCGCTATGAAACGAAAAGCGCAGACCGAAGAAAAGAGGGCTAATATTCATGCTGGCGGCAAGGGCGTTCAAGTCCAGCTGAGCAGAGAAATTATCGGCTTGGCTATTGCTACCGCCAAAGCGCTCAAGGCGGACATTTGCGGAGTCGATATTTTGGAAGGACCGACCGGACCATTAGTTATTGAAGCTAACATTTCTCCAGGATTACAAGGCTTAATGGAAGTAACAGGCATCGATATTCCCGACCAAATTGCTCGTTTCTTACATACCAAAACAGAAGAAAATGTGGATGCTGGAAAGAAAATGGCTACCACAAAAGTGATGAAAGAACTGCGTCTGGACGGCGGCGAGGAAATATCACAGGAAATAATCACTGGTTTGCAATTCCGCGGGGAGCGTATTCTATTACCGGAATGGGTTGCGCGCATGAGTCGCTTGACCGAACAAAAAGAATATGTAGTTCGCGCTAAAAAAGGAAAAGTAGAAATTGAAGAGATGAAATGATTAAAACAAATAGAACTTTCAAAATTATTTCTTAATTAAATCACTTATATCCCCATCTCTTGGAGTACAATGGTATTGATCTCTTGGCTCACTGTTTTCTTGTTGGTACAACAAAGATTGAGTATAACTATAACTTAGACCAAGAACATAACCCGTGAATACAGTCAGACCTACTAATTTTATCCCAAGATATAAGCCCCAGGCCGCTTGATCTTCGGTTTTCATTTTTTTCTAATCCGCTTTCATAAAATCTATTTCTTAACCAAATCGCTGATCTCTTTCCCATCAACTCTAGAATAATATTTTATTCCATTTATTTCAAGATACGTTTCTGGTTTTTCATTGCCTAGAACGTTTTGAGTTTGTTCTTGATATGATACAAAGTTTGATTCTGTTGTAGTTTTCTGAGTTTTACTTTTACTATCCACATAATTAGTCACTATTACTACGCCCCCCATAAGTATTACTAAAGGGATTACATACAAAGAAGAATTGTTCCGTTGATACATACTTACTTCCTCTTCCTAACTGATCTGGTAGCTTGTTTCAAAGGAGCTTCTCGTTTTTGCTTTGGTTTGAACCCTAGCAAATAAATGATCGGCAATATTCCTACTGTATTAAATACCAACATACAGATAAACCAACCCCTCTGTTTATTCTGAGCCGAATGCCATAAGCCAAACCCTTTCCAAACTAATTCCCAGATCGAGAGTAAAACTAACAATATTAAAAAATTAACGGGATGCTGGTAAAAATAAAGCATGTTGTAATACATGCTCCGTTCCAAAGAGAATACGTATTTAAATTTTTGTATTCACTAAAATCTCCATAAAAGAATAATTTAAATAGTTATTTTCTTTTCTAAGAGAGAAGAGGTAGGATGAAACAAGCCCAATTTTCTCGCCATCATCTGTTCATAGTCATTCTTATAGTGGTAATTATTATTCTTGGCGTTGGATCATATATCGTCCAGCGTAATGCTATTATTAAAACAATAGCTGGAGAAGCCATTCGTCAGAGAATTTCTAGTATTGGGGTGGAAACGTCGCCAGCTTTACCAGATAGTAATAAACCTAAAGAAAAAGAAAGTGAGCAATTTCCGCCTCAAGGTGCAGCACCTCCTCAGAACAAAGATGCTATTGTTATTACCCAAGGTACGGATACCTACAAATCAAAACAAGAAGCAGGTAAGCAACCCCCGGGCAATGTTCCACTTCCACCTGATCCAGTAATATACTGTCCTCAACAACTCACTCCTGCAACTTCCTGGACTCTTGCGGGCTGGAAAGTGTTACCGTGGAAAGCTGTAGATGTTCAATGCCTGGGAAAAAGAGTTTTATGTTACTATGCTGATGATTCCACCGATATTGCCCGAGCTGATCAGATCATTTATTATCAGGATTTTGAGGGGATAGAAAAGTGTGTTCCCATAAAAAATCCGGACAACTATAGCTGCGCCTGTAAGAATTCTCAAAAGTAGTTACATATCAGTGTTCATAAGAGAACAACAATATTAATGCTCTAATCTTAAACAAAATAAAGAAAATAAAAAAAATTACTTCTTCTTTTTGTCAGGCATACTATGCCCGCACATGGGTTTAACCATCTTGAGAATTCCCATCAGTACTAACAAAGCACCGAGTACAAGTCTCCAATCAAGGTCAGGTTTTAATAAAGCCCAAGCTAGCACTAAAACTCCTAGGACTAACTTTTTACCGCCATGACATCTGGCGCATACGCCATCCCCACATCCGCATTCCATAATTTCACCTCAGTGTTTTATCTCTTTTTATGCTTCTCAATTTTCTGGATTTTTGCTAAATCGTCCAGAATATCAGAAGCGAGGAATGTATATCCTTTCTTCTTTCGTAACAACATATCACCGGTAAGGCCATTGATGTAAGAAGCAGCTACTGCACTCTTAAACAAATCTCGTGACTTAGCTAAAAAGCCCACTGCTAAACCAGCTAGAATATCGCCAGTGCCGTTTTTAGTCATACCTTGATTTCCAGTGCGATTGTAAACTATTTTATTGGCAGAAATAATTAAATCAGTGGGACCTTTTACTAACAAGACATTATTATTTTGCAAAAAATAACGTAGATTACCTTGTAGGATTTCTGCTTTCTCCTTGGCATTCGCTTCCCGTAACTTGGGAAGTAAAAATTCTTTATTGCTATTTACCAGCATCATTTCTAATTCCGTTTCATGAGGGGTAATAATGCTATTGTTAAAATCTTTAAAGGAAAGTGACTTAAGCGCATCGGCATCGATTACTTTTAATTTCTGCGACTTGTGCACAAAATATTGAGAAAACTTATCTGCTTTGCGAGTAATGCCATTTCCAATTAAAATTGCATCATATTTATCCGCAAACTTGACCATTTCTTTGGCATTCTTAATATTAAAACTAGTTCCCTTGACTTTATGAGTAATCAAATCGGGAGTGTATTGATGAATGGCCCAAGCTACTTTTTCGGGAGACGCAATAGTTACCGCATCACAGCCAGCTCGTAAAGCAGCCAGCCCCGCCAAAATAACTGAACCAACATATTCTTCTGAACCGCCAATGATCAAAGCATGACCATTTTCCCCTTTGTGAGAAGTCTTCTTGCGGTCCATTAATTTCTTAACTTGGTTAAAGTTCATAATAACGAGGTAAAAGGCTTATTTTTTGATTTATATAAGTTTGTAGTAATTCTTAGGTAGAGAAAACGAAAAATGGCTCCTCTTTAAAAATCCTTTAAAAAGAGGCGGAAAACAAATCTTAAAATTAGTTAAAAAAGAACACAACAAACCTTTTAAAGAAAAGTAATTCTTCTAGCTTGACCCTGTAGCTCAGCCTGGTTTAGAGCGCTGGTCTTATATGACCATTAATGGATCAAATTAAAAAAACCATTAATCCTGCTTAGAAAGCCAGAGGTCCTGGGTTCAAAGCCTGCAACTAACGTTGTTGGGTGAAAGTCCCGGCAGGGTCACTTTTTCAAATATATTCTAACAATCTAAGAACACTTTTCTGTAACTTCAGCTAAGGTAGCAGTAAACTTCACGCTCTTGACCGTGGGATGAGTAACTACTTCACTGGTATCACCTTTATGTAAAGTTAAAACCTGTTCCCCCACCACCTTACCCGTTGTTTTCTTGATGATATTGACTGCCACTAATGGATTTTCCCCGGGCTTTTCTGCTTTGCAATATTCAGGCGTTTTCAATAACTTCCATTCAAGTGCTCCAGCGGCAGTATAACTTCCCTGCCCTAACGATAAATCATACGCTTCCCCGTCACTGGTCTTGACTTTTACTGCCGTAATACTACATTTATTGACACAATCAGTTTTATACAAGCTGGCTAAAGTCTTACATTCTTTGTCGATGCATAACAAGCCTTCTTTACAATCAGCATTATATTGACAGCCCAGGACTAGTGCGGTTGGCGGAGCGGCTTGCTCTGGCCCAGGAACAATTGCTTCTGCGGGTGCTGCATCATTTTTTTGAACCGCTACTTTTTGACAACTAGTGAGAAGAAAGGCTACTACTAACAAGAAAACTAAAAACGATAATGAATGCTTCATTTAATCACCTCTGATCTAAAATAAAACTGATTATTAAAACTTATTGGTACAGCCAGAACTTGCGAGACAGGTTTTACTATCGTTCGATTAACCAGCTGGATTTTACAAGCTCAACCTCTTCTTTCGCATCCGACTGCCACATCAAGAATTAATTTTTCGTTTAAATTTTTATCTGTAGTAGAAGAGATATAACATTAATTAAAATGAAGTGCGGTAGCGGGGAGTCGAACCCCGGTCGCAGCCTGTTTGTGTAACAAATTTCCAAATGTTGAATCTTTGTTATTGGCAAGGCCGCATACTAACCACTATACGACTACCGCATTCAAGAAAGCAAAATTCAAACCATTAATAAAGTTTATCATTTCAAACCAAATAAAAAGAAAAAAAAAGAAAACAAACCAAGACTTAATCTCTAGCTAAGCCAAAGACTGCTCGTACTGCTACTACAATGGTTGCAGGAACGAAAAGCACTAAGATTGAATTCAAAATGCTTTCTAAAATAGCTACTCCGAAACCAGCTTGAGCTGCTCCTAAAACATTTGCACCAAGGTAAGACACCAATACTAGTACTGTTCCACTAGTCAAAAATGCTGATGCTTCTGCGGATGTTATGTTCAATAACCCGATTACTATACCTAATAGAAACACTGCCCAGGTCATTTGTGCTGCATACGGCCCAGTTAGTCCAACTCCTAAAAGTATTGCAAGAAGCAAACCTACTAAGAAAGACCAGCTTCCTAATTTATTACCCATAGCTTTTTTTGCCATGATTACTTTCACCTCTTTTTGTTATACTAAGAACAATCATGTTCCAGTACCGATGTTCTAGTAAAACTTTTTGGTTTATAAGAGTTACGTTTTCTCAAACCTCCAATTAAACAAAAACTTAATAAACAAACCATAACTCAAACAGCAAATCCCCCCTTAGTTTAGCGGCTAGAACACTCGGCTGTAGATGCTCTTTAGAATTGTCGTCAAGACTGAGATGAAAAAGAGTCAGCCAATAGCCACCGAGGGATCCCCGGTTCAAAAACCTGCAATGTAAATTGTTGGAGGAAAGTCCGGGAGGGGGGACTTTTTCATTCCATTTCTGTAACTACTAAAATAAACAAAATAAACCTCAAAATAGAAAGCTTTATAAACAACCCACTGTTTTAGCTAAAAAATGGCAGCAGATTCTCTACATTTCATTCTCTAAAACGATTGATATGTAGATATAACGCTGTCCGCTGCCCTGGTGGTGTAGTTCGGCCTAGCATGAAGCCCTGTCGGGCAAACCAGAATTCAAGCAGAATTCTGCGCAGCAAGGCTTCGACCCGGGTTCAAAGTGGTTGGAGAGGAATCACAATCAATCGAAAATCCCGGCCAGGGCGTATGGGCCGGTAGCTCAGCTTGGTAGAGCGCTTGACTTTTACATCAGTAAAAGTGAAGAGATCAAGCGGTCGGGGGTTCAAATCCCCTCCGGCCCGCTTATTATTATACAATAGTAATCAAAACATGGGGGCAAATACGCACAAAAATGAGCTTTAACGTTACAACTCATCAATTGGTCTGCAAGCATAGCAAAGTAGCTGATGCGGAAAGAGAAGTGTTATTGAAACGCTATGACATCGGCCAGCAAGACCTTCCTAAAATAATGCAACATGATCCTGCTATCAAAACCCTCGGCCTTAAAGGCGGAGATATTGTTAAGATAGAACGAGAAAGCAAAACTGCCGGTAAAAGCGTCTATTACCGCGAGGTTATTGAGGAATAAACATGGACGGCTCAATTCTTATTAAAAAATACTTTGAAGAAAAGAAATTAGTAGCCAGTAATATTAAATCTTTTAATACTTTAATTGAAAAAGGATTACAAGAAGTTATCGAAGAAAATAAAGAAGCAGAACCAGCTATCATTCCTCATAACATTGAAAAATTCAAAATCCGCTTCGGCCGCATTACCGTCGGAAAACCAGAAATAACTGAAGCAGATGGCAGTAAAAGACCAATTTATCCTATTGAAGCACGCTTGCGAAAAATATCCTATTCCGCTCCTATTAATCTAGAAATCAGTACTTATGTTAATGACGTACAACGTGAAAATTTCATAACTGAAGTGGGAAAGATTCCTATCATGTTGCGCAGTAAATACTGTCATCTTCATGGCTTAACCAGAGAAGAACTGATTAAACGCGGAGAAGACGCTACTGATCCTGGCGGATACTTCATCATTAACGGAACTGAAAAAGTTATTGTTACCGTGGAAGATTTAGCAGGAAACAATTTTATCGTCGAAGAAGACCAAGGAGATTTTTCCGGACGATATTTTGCCAGCCGCGGTTCTTACAAAATTCCTCACACTTTTGAACGTAAAAAAGATGGTATTTACTACTTAACCTTTACCCGAGTAAAGACCATGCCTTTAGTAATTATTTTGAAAGCACTTGGTTTAGTAAAAGATGAAGATATTATGAAATCAATTTCTACTGAAAAGAATTACGAAGAAGTAATTCTTAATCTCTTTGAGTTTGTCGACATTAAAACCCAAGAAGATGCTATGGATTACATTGGTAAAAGAATCGGTGTCGCTCAACCTAAAGAAATTCGCATGGAACGAACCAAAGAATTGCTCAATAAATATTTACTGCCAAACGTAGGTATGGAACCGGTAGCGATGCACACTAAAGCATTGAACCTTTGTAAGATGCTCAAAAAATTCATTGACGTCAGCAATGGAACAAGATCTTCAGATGATAAAGATCATTACATGAACAAGCGTCTCCGCCTAAGCGGAGATTTGCTGATCGATCTATTCAGAGTTAATTTCAAAATCTTAGTGGGAGATATTTTATACAACTTCCAGAGGATCATCAAACGAGGAAAATTACCTTCCATCAGAGTTATCATTCGCGGAAAATTATTGACTTCCAGATTGTATTCATCCATGGCTACCGGGGAATGGGTTGGCGGCAGACAAGGAATTTCCCAGAGGATGAGCAGAACTAACTATTTAGATATGGTTTCACATCTTCAGCGAGTAGTAAGTCCTCTTTCCACTTCCCAAGAAAACTTCGAAGCTAGAGCCTTACATTGTACTCACCTAGGAAGATTATGTCCGATTGAAACTCCAGAAGGTACTAACATCGGTCTTAGAAAAAATTTAGCCATGCTATGTTCCATCTCTCAGAGTACCGATGAAAACGAAGTTTTAGAAAAAATAAAAACCATTGGATTGCAGGAAGCACGCTAAAAAAAAATGACAGACGTATACCTTAACTCAAAATATGTAGGAACTGTAGAAAATCCCACTCACTTCGTAGCCGAAGTAAAAGATTTACGACGTAAAGGCTCCATTGGTGAAGAAGTCAGTGTTTACTTTGATGCTAATTCGCAAGAAGTTCATCTCTATTCAGATGAAGGAAGAGCTCAGCGACCCCTTATTATTGTTAAAGAAGGTAAACCTTTACTCTCTGAAAAACATCTTAAGCAATTAGAAGAAAGCGAAATTACCTGGCACGATTTAATTCGACAAGGAGTTATTGAATACCTTGATGCAGCAGAAGAAGAAAATGCCTTAGTAGGATATGCTGAAGGAGAACTTACTCCTGAACATACCCACATGGAAATTGCTCCTGGTTCCATCAGCGGAATTACTTCATCCTTAGTTCCCTTCGGAAACTACAACCAATCTTCTCGTTTAATTATTGGAAGCAAAAACCAAAAGCAAGCTCTAGGATTTTATGCTGCTAACTTCCACTTACGTATGGATATGGATTCAAACTTACTTCACTATCCGCAATATCCTATTGTTAAAACTAAAATTCACGATATTACTCAATACGACCAACATCCTTCCGGACAAAACATGATTGTCGCAGTTATGAGTTACGACGGGTACAACATGGAAGACGGAGTTATCTTAGGCAAAGCTTCCGTAGAACGAGGTTTATCACGAAGTACCTATTTCAGACCAGTAGAAGCACAAGAATTGCGCTACTCTGGAGGATTAATTGACGAAGTTTCCGTTCCTGATAAAGATGTTAAAGGATACCGCAGTGAACATGATTACCGCTTCTTAGAAACTGATGGAATTTTATACCCAGAAGCAAAAGTTGACGAAGGTGATGTAGTTATCGGACGAACTAGTCCTCCGCGCTTCCTGAGCAGTATGGACGAATATAATTTAGCTGCTGCTACTCGACGTGAAAGTTCCGTAAGTTTAAAACACGGAGAAAAAGGAGTAGCTGACTTTGTGGTTCTTACCGAAAACGAAGAAGGTAACAAATTAGTTCAAGTTCGCCTGCGTGATGAACGCATTCCCGAGATTGGAGATAAGTTTACCAGCCGACACGGACAGAAAGGAGTCGTTGGGATTCTAGTACCTCCACAAGATCTTCCCTTTTCAGAAACTGGTATTACTCCTGATTTAATTTTCACTCCGCACGGGGTTTCTTCTAGGATGACTGTATCACACCTAGTAGAGCTCTTAGGCGGAAAAGTAGGAGCAATGGCCGGTCGTTATGTTGATGGTACTTTATTTGAAGCAGAAAAAGAAGAAAACCTACGCCAAGAAATGCTCAAATTAGGATTCCAAGAAGACGGAACTGAAGTATTTTACGACGGAAGAACCGGGAAAAAAATGTTAGCCAGAATTTTTGTAGGAAATATGTACTATCTACGCCTACGACACATGGTTGCTAACAAAATGCAAGCTCGCGCTCGTGGTCCAATTCAATTATTAACCAGACAGCCTACTGAAGGTAAGGCCAAAGAAGGAGGTCTACGTCTGGGGGAGATGGAAAAGGACACCTTTATCGCTCATGGAGCAAGTTTGCTCTTGAAAGAACGTTTCGATTCAGACAAAGTAGTAGTTCCTGTCTGTGAAAAATCAGGTTTAATGGGATACTACGACGCTCGCAAAGGCCGAGCTGTTTCCCCATTGTTCGGAGAAAACTCCGAAATGTCTTATGTCGAGATGAGCTACGCTTTCAAGTTACTCCTTGACGAAATCAGAACCTTAGGCATTTATCCTAAGTTGCACTTAAAGAGTAAATATTAATAGCTAAAAAATCAAGATAACAAAAACTGAAAACCGAGACAAAAAAAATGAATCCCGAAGTCCATAAAAAGATCGATCGCATCTCCTTTGAAATTTTTTCTCCCAAGGTGATGGTAGACGCAGCTTCAGCAAAGATAGTTACTCCTGAATTATATGATAAAGAAGGGTACCCTGTTGATGGCGGTTTAATGGATCTTCGTCTGGGAGTTATTGATCCTGGTTTAATTTGTAAAACTGACGGATTAAAATTAAAAGAAAGTTTAGGTCACTTCGGATACATCGAATTAGCTCGACCAGTCATCCACATTAAATTCGTACGACAAATTCTTGATCTATTACGTTCAACTTGTAAAGCCTGTGGCCGCGTACTTATTCCAGAAGAAAAAGTAAAAAAGTATGCCGCTTTACTTAGCAAAGACATTGAAGCAGAAAATTTAGAAGAGCGACGTAGAAAAGTCAAAGAGATTGTTGGCAAATACAAAGCTAAAGACAAGTGCCCGCACTGTAATGCGAAACAAGATAAAATTAAGATTGAAAAACCATACAACTTTTACGAAGGAGAAACTCGCTTAAGTCCTATTGAAGTTCGTGCACGATTAGAAAAAGTGCCTGAAGAAGATGTCATGATCTTCGGCTTTAACTATAAAGCCTTCCGACCAGAGTGGATGATCTTAACTGTATTACAAATTCCTCCCGTAACCATGCGTCCCAGTATTACTCTGGAATCAGGTGAGCGTAGTGAAGATGATCTTACTCACAAGTTAGGGGATATTGTCAGAATTAACCAACGTCTTTTTGAAAACATTAACGCCGGAGCTCCGGAAGTAATCATTGAAGATCTGTGGGACTTATTGCAATATCACGTTACTACTTTCTTTGATAACGAAGTTGCTCAATTACCTCCAGCTCGACATAGAGGCGGACAACCATTAAAGACCTTATCAGAAAGGATCAAAAGTAAAGAAGGACGTATCCGACACAACTTAGCAGGTAAAAGAACTGACTTTTCCGCACGTACCGTTATCAGTCCCGATCCTTTGATTGCCCTCGATGAAGTAGGGGTTCCTTTAAGCATTGCTATGCAACTTACTATTCCTGAACGAGTTACCGACTGGAATAAAGAACATTTACGAAAACTAGTAGAAGCTGGTCCCAAAAAATATCCGGGAGCTAATTATGTTATCAAACCTAATGGACGAAGAAAAACTATTACCGATGAAACCAAAGAAGAAATTCTTGAAGAGTTAGAAGAAGGCTTCATTGTAGAAAGACATCTGGTTGATGGCGATGTATCATTGTTCAACCGTCAACCTTCCTTGCACCGAATGAGCATGATGTGTCATTTAGTAAAAGTACTTCCTGGAAATACCTTCCGTCTAAATCCCGCCGTTTGTAATCCCTACAACGCCGACTTTGACGGAGACGAGATGAACTTTCATATCCCTCAAAACGAAGAAGCTCGAGCAGAAGCAAGAATTTTAATGTTAGTACAGACGCAAATTATCAGCCCTCGTTACGGATTAAGTGTAGTAGGCTGTATTCACGATGCTATTACTGGAAATTACTTGCTTACTAAAGAATTAGTACTTACCCGAAACGAAGCAGTTGACTTATTGTACAGCTGCGGCGTAGAAGATTTATCCCCTTTACCAAACAAGGAAAAAATTGACGGAAAAGAAGTATTTTCTGTTCTCTTGCCTCGAAATTTCAACTTCTTAGGCGAAGACAAAGCAGGAAACCAAGTTAAGATTGTCAATGGAACATTGAAAACCGGAGTTATGGATAAATCCAATTTAGGTCAAGAAAGCGGTTTAATGCTACGAAACATCTATGAAAAATATGGCTCTGCTTTCACTGCTGACTTGCTAGGAAAAATTTCCAAATTAGGAATTGCTGTACTTACCAGACGAGGTTTTTCCATCGGTGTAGGCGACTTAGAATTATTAGAAGAGACTAAAGCAGACATTGATGCTGCCATCAGAAAAGCAGAAGAAGAGTCTATGAAATTAATTGATGAATTTTACGCTGGAAAATTACAAGCTTTACCGGGAAGAACCGTAGCAGAAACATTAGAACTACGAATTCTGGAAGCACTTAACCGGGCCAGGAACAAAAGCGGAGACATTGCTATCCGTCAAGCTAAAGAAAGTTCTGCTCTGACCATGGCTAAATGTGGATCACGAGGAAATCCTTTGAACATTGCTCAGATGACTGCAGTTGTAGGTCAGCAAGCCTTACGTGGAAAACGTATTGAAACTGGATTCAAAGGAAGAACTTTATCATACTTCAAAACAAAAGATTTAAGTCCAAAAGCACGCGGCTTTATCAGAAATAACTTCAAAAGTGGATTGACTCCCAGCGAGTTTTTCTTTGGAGCGATGACAGGAAGAGACGCACTGATGGATACTGCACTGCGAACACCTAAATCAGGTTACCTTTACCGAAGATTGTCCAACGCCATGCAAGATCTTAAAGTTGCATACGACGGATCTGTCCGTGACGCCAGCGGAAGAATCGTACAATTCTCTTACGGAGAAGACGGTTTAGACGTTTCCAAAACGAAAAACGGTGTAATTGACGTAAAAGATATTATTCAAGATGTCGCAGGAGGAGAGAATTAAGATGAAAAGCGAACACGATAAAACAATTGATGAATATGCTGATCGCCTCCCTCCTACCATGCTCCAAGAAATCAAGGATAATCTTCCTACTAATGTTTCTAAGGCTCATCTAGCTACCATTCTTGAAACAGTTTTTACTAGTCACCAAAATGCAAAAGTAAATCCTGGTGAATGTGTAGGCTTAGTTAGCGCTCAAAGCATTGGCGAACCTGGTACACAGATGACTCTTAACACATTCCACTTTGCCGGGGTTTCGGAGATGAACGTTACTACTGGTCTTCCTCGGATTATTGAAATCTTTGACGCTCGAAAAGATATTAAAACACCGATGATGGAAATTTTCCTTAAAGAACCGTACAATAGCGACATTGAACGCTTGAAAAAATTTGCCGCAAAAATTAAGGAAACTACCTTTGGCGAGTTAGCTTCGGAATATTCCTTAAATATTTTTGAACAAGTGCTTAAGGTTACCGTGAACAAAAGTTTACTTTCAGATTATGATTTATCAACCAAAGATCTAGTTAAAGTCATTAAAGCTAAAGTAAAGGGCTTCACTGCCGAAAGCAGTGATGATGAAATTACTTTTAGCAAAGGCGGAAAGACCCAAGAATTAAAAGAACTGTACAATTTGAAAGAAAAAATAAAAGAACTTAAGATTGCCGGTATGAAAGGAGTAAAACAGGTACTTCCCGTCAAGCGCGGTGAAGAATATGTCGTTCTTACTTCTGGGACTAATCTTAAAGATATTTTAGCTCTTCCAGAGGTAGATGGAGTAAGAACTACCACCAACGACATTTACGAAGTATTCGAAGTGTTAGGAGTAGAAGCAGCCCGGGAAGCAATCATTCGAGAAGTATTCAAAGTTATTGAAGCTCAAGGATTAAATATTGATGTCCGCCATATCATGCTCGTCGCTGATATTATGTGCGCTAACGGAGAAGTAAAAGGGGTAACCCGATATGGAGTAGTGAAAGATAAGGCCAGCGTCTTGGCCCGAGCATCTTTTGAAACTCCCATCAAACATCTGATTAACGCTGCTCTGGAAGGAGAAGTTGACAAATTATCATCCGTAGTAGAAAACGTCATGATTAACCAGCCAGTTCCTCTAGGAACCGGATTGCCTGGTTTAGTGACCAAGATGAAATAGAAAGAAAAAATAAAAATTAGATAAGATTATAAATCAAACCAAAATAAAACGCACAATGGCTACAGAAAACCTTGAAAAAGACATGAAAGACCTGAAAGCAAAGCTTCAGGATGGTAAAGTCATCGTCGGTAAAGAACGAGTATTAAAGCATCTGCGAGAAAAAACACTGGCTAAAGTATTTATGGCTAGTAATTGTCCTAAGATGCTTAAAGAAGATATTGAAAATTTCGCTAAGTTAACTAAAGTTCCAGTGATAGAATTATCGCTGAGCAACGAAGAGTTAGGCTTGTTTTGCAAAAAAAACTTCTTTATCGCCGTTCTGGCTACTACTGAGTAAAAATTGACACGACTAATCCTCAGCCAGGAAATAATGGAGTTATTATCTCTGATGGAGAGAATAACCAAAGCTAAGGTTAAGGATTGTTTTACTGACGAAGAAGAGAACATCTTTTTTGTGGTAGCGCCCGGAGAATTGGGAAAAGCCATTGGAAAAGGCGGTGCTAATATCAAAAGACTGCAAAATGAATTGCAACGCAAGATCAGAGTCATCGAATACCACGATAATGTGATTGAGTTCGTCAAAAATATTATCTATCCGTTGCGCGTGCAATCAATTGTAGAAGAAAACGGCGCTATAGTCATCAAAGAGACTAATAAAAAAGCAAAAAGTTTATTAATCGGTAGGCAGGGGAGAACCCTAAAACTAATCAACAGGGCCGTAAAGCGGTTCTTCAATTACGAAATAAAGGTTATATAACAAATGGGAAAAAAATCAAACGGATTATCCGCAGCCAAGAAGCTGCAGAAAAGAAGGAAACAATTTAAGCTACTTTCACGCACAAAATTACGAAAAAAAGTAGATCCGCTAGAAGGATCCTCCCAAGCGAAAGCTATTGTTCTCGAAAAATTACAAGTTGAAGCAAAACAACCTTGTTCCGGTATGCGAAAGTGTGCTCGGGTTCAGTTAGTAAAAAATGGAAAACAAATTACTGCGTTTATGCCTGGCGATGGTGCTCAAAAGCTTATTAACGAGCACGATGAAGTAATTATTGAGCAAATTGGCGGAAAAATGGGCCGTTCCAAAGGAGACTTGCCTTGTATCAGATGGCAAGTTATCAAAGTTAATGATCAAAGCTTAGATGCCTTACTACGAGGTAAATTAGAGAAAGCAAGAAGGTAAACTTACTATGATAACCTATACCGTATTCATCAGAGATCAAGTGGACGATTTTACTTCCAAGAAGGTGGAAAGACGGGAAGTATTGGTTCGTGGATCCTTTCTTTCTTACCAGATCGCAGAAGGATACAATCCAAATGAAACCTCTCCATTCAATGAAGAGGGGCCATTTACAGATGCAACCATAGGATCTACCTTAGAAAAAATAGCACACAAAATTGTTCAAAATCACATGACCATGGAAAAACAGAATGGCTTTAAAGCTGATGATTTAGAGCTAAAAGTTGATTATAAAACATCCTTTGGTATGGCTGTCAAAGGAGACCAAAAATTTCTGGAATATGGATTAAATGAAGATCAACAAAAATGTCTTAATAAAAAAATTTCCAGAAAATACAATCAAATAAGAGCAGAAAGGGACGATAAGCCCCTAAGAAAATACGGAAGAGAACACGAAAAAGGAATGGCCGCAGCAGAAATTGTAGCTAAAGGGAAAGAATAAAAATGACAACTATAAAATTCTTCAATCGCTGGAGCACTGACGGTGTTGCTGTCGCAGATAAAGGTTTAAGCGCTTACATTACTCTTGATCCAAAAATGGCTCCTAAGACTGGTGCTCGTTATGCCGGTAACAAATTCCATAAATCCAATACTTTTATTGTAGAAAGATTAGCTAGCAAACTGATGCAGGCCGGCCACAAAGGAAAAAAACATTTCATGAGTTCCGGACACAACACCGGTAAGAAAATCAAAGCTTTGCATACTGTTGAACGAGCGTTAATAAAAGCAGAAGCAAAGTTGAAGCAAAATCCTTTAGCAATTCTGGTAAAAGCAGTAGAAAACGCTGCCCCTCGCGAAGAAGTTATCGCTATCGAATACGGTGGAGCTAGATACCCTAAAGCAGTAGACGTTGCTCCCCAACGAAGAGTTGACTTAGCTCTGCGCAATATGACTCAAGGAGCATACTTAAAGACTTTCAACAAGAAAACAAAAATTGATGACGCTTTAGCTGACGAAATAATTAGTGCAGCACAATCCAGCGGCAGAAGCAACGCTATTGCCAAGAAGCGGGATTTAGAACGTCAAGCAGCAAGTAGTAAGTAGACTTGAATTTATTTTTTTAATTAATTTCTTTTCTAAAACACACCTAAATTAACACAGATTACTTTGTGATTTACTAAATAATGGAATCAAAAATCCTAATTGTTCATTAACTATCTCTTTGGTTAATTTATGTTTTGTTGGTATTAATAAGATTACGATAGGCTTATTGTCGTTTGTATCGAAGTATTTTTTGTATTTTTGAACTTCTTCACCTTTGCAATAAATAAAACCAGCACCTTCTTTCATCCCAAAATGCATAATTTTTGCTTCAAATTTTGCTCTATACTCAGGTATTTCCATCATACCTAATATCTCAATATAGAATCTCCCAATTTTAAAATCAGCTTTAAAGTATCTGTCCGTTGATATTCTTGGTTCGTATTCATGTTCAATTCCATTAAAATATAACCAATCATCCACAGTTCTCTCAAAATTTGATTTTACACGATGCGTGTCATTACACACCAAAGGTTTGTTGTATCCATATTTTGGTCTTCTGCGTTCGATTTTAAATTTCTTAAGAAGATTTGAGATAACCGTTGCAGATACATCGTACCAAATCCCTAATTCAACAGTTGATAACCCTTGATTGACATATAATTCTATTAGTTTTTCTTCAGTTAATTCTACATGTAACTTTTCTTTAAATGATTTAGTCTGAGCTTTTAATTTAGATAATTCTTGATAATCAAACCCAGCACTATTAACTGCCTTTTCCCATGAACCAAACTTTACTTTCGCCGCGTCAAATAAGTCTCTAATTTCACTTTTTTGCATTGCTTGAGAATTAAGAAGATGACCTATGGAATGCAAATTCTTGATTTTCATAATAATTTTTTCTTCAGTCCAGTACTTATTCTTATTTATTGCAACATCAGCAAAATAATCAATTCCTGCTGCATTAACGGCGTTAGCCCAACTTCCAAATTTATTTTCTGCTATACTTACCAAATCACTTCTGATTTTTTTAATATTTTTGTTAGATAAATCAATGCCTTGCTTTTGTAATAGTAATATTTCACTTAATATTTCTTGTTTAGGCCATCGCTTATGTTTAAGAATGGTAGAATAATCTATTCCTGCAGAGGATATAGCATTTTCCCAACCATCAAAAAGATCGTATCCTGCATGAAATAAAGAACTTCTTCTTTGCATGCAATAATTTGCAGACAAATCACCCTTTTCGCTTCTAATTTTATTAATTTCTAATATTACTCGCTCTTTTGTCCAGTAACCATTAGAAACCCTATTTAATACTCTTTTTTTAGAAAAGACACCTACCTCTCGCATATAATCTCTAATAGCACCTACAGAAACACCTTTTTCTTTAGCAATCTGTTCTACAGTTTTCCCTTCATCGTATATCCATCTCTGTAATTCTTCTTTTGATGGTTTAATGAAATTTTTTGGTCTTATTGATTCGTCGTGTGATCTAAGTTTTAGGTTATATCTTTTTAAAGCACGTTGCACATAACCCCAACTAACACCTAAAAATTTAGCAATTTCGTTTACCGGCTTATGCTCTTCAACATATAATTTATACAAATCATCTTTAGTTGGTTCGATAAATCCTTTTGGTAGCTGTATATCTGATGATTTTCGTTTAGGTATGTCATAATCCTTAAACCACTTGCTTAATGTAGTTTCTCCTATTTTGAGTTCAGAAGCTATTTTTGTGTCGATAAATGCTGATTGACATATCTATCTATTAGCCACTCTCTTAGAGGTCTCTTTTTCTTATTGTAGGGATTTTTCATTTTAAAAATTAGATATTAACAATTATTTAATTCGCTTTCTTCCACTTCTTCAAAAATTCTTCCTTAAACTCCATAAACTTTCCTACCTTAATATTCTCTTTGGCTTTCTCAACTAATTGCAGTACGAAATGTAAATTATGAATGCTCATCAAACGTTTAGCCGCGGGTTCTTTAATTTTCACCAGATGATGAATATAAGCTTTAGTATAGGTTTGACAGGTGTGACATTGACAATTTTTATCAATGGGAGTAAGATCATGCTGGTGTTTTAATCCATCCATGTAAATCTTGCCATCATTAGTGAATAAGGTTCCATGACGGGCATTCTGAGTCGGATAGACGGAATCAAAACAATCAATACCTCGGCCGATTAATTCTAGCAATTCTTCCGGACTTCCGACTCCCATCACATAGCGTGGTTTATTGAGAGTAATAAACGGTAAGGCTGCATCCACTGCCGCATACATATCTTCTTTCGGTTCGCCGATGGCTACACCGCCGATAGCGATACCATCGAAATCTAATGAGTTGATGAACTTAGCCGATTCTTCTCGTAGATCAGGAAAGAAATTCCCCTGTACAATCCCAAATAATAACTGGTTAGGATGTGGAGAGCTTCCTTTTAATTTTTGATGCCATTGTAATGATTCCTTTCCCCAGCGATGGGTATTTTCCATTGCCGCTTGCGCTTCTTCCTTGCTTACTCCAAAGCCTGACATATCATCCAGCATCATGGCTACATCACTGCCTAACGTCAATTCGATGTTCATAATTTTTTGTGGAGTTATGACTACCGGACTGTTGTCGAAAGGATTTCGGAAGTGCAATCCTTTTTTACTTTTTTTTTGGAAGATGTTGCGGGACATCTGAAATCCGCCGCAGTCAGTAAAAATAACACCTTTAAAATTCATAAATTGATGTAAGCCGGACAATTTTTGTACGGTATCAATTCCCGGTTTGAAACTCAGAATCAAGGCATTGGAAATAAGCGCTTTCACTCCTGCTTTTTGATAGTCATCCGTAGTGATATGTTTCCCAGTCGCCTTGGTCGCAGCTGGCATAAAGAAAGGAGTTTCAATAGTTCCATGTGCGGTCTTTAATTTCCCGACCCGGGCAGTTCCTTCTTGGTGAGTTATAGTGAATGTCATTTTATTTGGAATTTATTGATCATCTAATCCTCTAAGAGCTTGAGTCCCATAAGCTCCTCCTGCGGAGGAACCAGAAAATTCAATCGCTCTTAATCGAAGACATTTTTCACTGCTATCGCTTGGAATGTAAATACCCATCGCCTTATTATCATGCTGGTTTATACCCTGCTCTTTAAAAATACGAAAAGTATTCTCTACATACTTGTCTAATCTTTGCTGGTTCCCATCTGCAAAAGTAAGCCACAACGGATGTGTCCTCGCTTCTTCTTCAGTCAATTTGCGTCCTTCTTCCCAAGGCCAACACTTTCCAAGAATTAAACTTTTTCTGTCATATATGAGCATACTATCAAGAAGTTTATGATCTACTTTTAGATCAATTACTCCCTCTGAAAAATTTAGCACTCTAGGAGTAATTGCACGCAAGTGAGCAGAACGCCGGAAAAGATAGACTTTTTCATAAGTTCCGGCAACGCCAAAATCAGTTCCAATGGAATACTTCCAAAGAGGATGATCTAAAGGAACTTCATTACGAGCATCCATTACGTCTTCCGGTCCTCCTGGGATGAAACCAGCTTCACGGAATTCAGTCATAATTTTAAGATAACTTCTTAGTTCAGAGTCCAAAATAAAGTGTATCAGTTTTTTTTCTTTCATAGTAATAGTATCTAGAACCAGCCTCTTTAGTATATTTCTGGACTTACAATATAAACCTTACCATTCTATATTTTCTCGCAAATCTTTTAAAATATGCGAAGTATCCCAACTCATGATAATCATAGGCATAGAATCAACCGCACACACCTTTGGAGTAGGTATTGTAACTGATAAAGGCAAAATTCTGGCTAACGTTAAGGATAGTTATACTTCTAAAGATGTAGGGATGATTCCGCACGAGATTGCTGCGCATCATGAAAAATTTTCAGAAAAAATTCTCAAAGAAGCCTTCAAAACTGCTAAAGTAGGTTGGGAAGATATTGATCTGATTGCCTATTCTGCTGGTCCCGGTTTGGATCCCGTACTTTGGAAAGGCTATACTATTGTCAGCAAATGGGCGAAAGAGAATCAAAAGAAAATGGTCGGCGTAAATCATTGTTGCGCCCATCTAAGTATTGGTAAGCTCTGGAATAAAATGAAAGATCCAGTTTATCTCTATGTTTCTGGCGTCAACACCCAAGTAATTGTGCAAGAACCAAAAAAAGGAGAAGGCAAGTATCATGTTCTGGGCGAAACTCTGGATATCGGTTTAGGAAATATGCTCGATAAATTTGGTAGAATTCTCGGATTAGGATTTCCTGCCGGACCCAAGATCGAAGAATTAGCCAAAAAAGGAAAATATGTTGAATTACCGTATACCGTCAAAGGAATGGATGTATCTTTCTCCGGTTTACTCACTAAGGTACAACAATTATTTGAACGCACTCAAGCCAGCAAAGAAGACCTCTGCTTCTCTCTGCAAGAGACTGCCTTCGCCATGTGCGCAGAAGTAGCTGAACGCGCTCTTGCTCATTCTGGAAAAAAAGAATTATTGTTAGTTGGTGGAGTTGGTGCAAATAAACGCTTCTGCGAAATGCTGGAATTGATGTGTAAAGAACGCGGAGCAAAATTCTACCAAGTGCCCATGGATCTAGCTGGAGATCAAGGCGCGATGATCGCCTGGGAAGGATTTCTAAGAAAAGACTCTTATGGAGATATGGAAGTTAATCCCCATTGGCGAGCAGATGAAGTGTAAAGTAGAAATACAGATAGGGTTTATCTAAATAACCACTAAATCACCGATACTTTTATAAAGTAAAAAAAGCACTAAATTTCTATAGTTTGTCGACGATAAAGTCAATTTCATAAATCTACAAAATGGAACCTACACCAGACCCAAAACCAGACTCGGAAAATAAAGTCCCCGCAGCTCTACCTACCCCCAAAAAGGAGTATGGAGCCGCTCAAATTCAGGTACTAGAAGGTCTGGAAGCAGTTCGAAAACGACCCGGTATGTACATTGGTGATACCGGTATTCGTGGCTTGCACCACTTAGTCTGGGAAATTGTTGATAACTCGATCGATGAAGCCTTGGCTGGTTTTTGCACCAAGATCGCAGTTATCGTCCATAAAGATAATTCTATTACTGTTTCTGACAACGGAAGAGGTATTCCGGTTGACGTCCATCCTAAATACAATATGACTGCCTTGCAGGTTGCTCTTACTAAGCTCCATGCCGGAGGTAAGTTTGACAAGGAATCCTATAAAGTATCCGGCGGATTGCATGGAGTAGGTTTAAGCGTGGTTAACGCCCTCTCTATCATCCTGGAAGTACAAGTTAAAAGACACGGAAAAGTGCATTATCAAAAGTACTCCCAAGGAAACCCTCTTAACGAAGTCACCGTTACCGGCGAAACCACAGAAAATGGTACTATTGTGCACTTCCAGCCTGATGCTGAAATCTTCACGGAAACCGTATTCCATTATGACATCCTCGCTAAACGTCTGCGAGAGCTAGCTTTCCTTAACAAAGGCATTGAAGTTGAATTGGTTGACGAGCGCGAGCAAGACAAACATGATCTCTTCAAGTATGAAGGCGGCATTAAACAATTCGTCGAATATGTTGACCAAAATAAACAACCTCTGCATTCCGTAATTTATTTTGAAAAAAGCAAAGATAACATCATCGTCGAAATAGCCTTGCGATATAATTCCAGTTACCAAGAGAATGTCTTTTCCTTCGTTAACAACATTAACACTATTGAAGGTGGTACCCATCTTTCCGGTTTCAAAACTGCTTTAACCCGAGTGTTAAACAATTTTGCCAAGAAAATATTCAACGGCAAGGAAATGAAACTTACTGGAGAAGATATGAAAGAAGGACTTACCACCGTTATCTCCGTCAAAGTTCCTGAACCTTTATTTGAAGGACAAACTAAAACCAAGTTAGGAAATAGCGATGTCTTTGGCGTAGTCAGTTCGGTGGTCAACGATGAATTGAATACCTATTTCCAAGAAAATCCCACTTCCGTAAAAACAATTATTGGAAAATGTATTGATGCTGCTCGAGCCCGAGAAGCTGCTCGCAATGCCCGTGAATTAACCAGAAGAAAAGGAGCATTAGACGGTGCTGGATTACCCGGAAAACTAGCCGACTGCAGCAGCCGTGATCCTGCTAAATGTGAAATCTTTATTGTCGAAGGAGATTCTGCCGGTGGCAGTGCTAAGCAAGGCCGCGATCGGGAATTCCAAGCTATCTTACCATTACGAGGTAAAATTCTCAACGTTGAAAAAGCCCGATTACATAAAATCATGGAAAATAGAGAAATCATTGCCATGATCATCGCCCTTGGAACCGGTGTAGGGGAAGAATTTGATCTGGCTAAGCTGCGCTATGACAAAGTCATTATCATGACTGATGCCGACGTAGATGGATCACATATTATGACCTTATTATTAACCTTCTTTTACCGCCATATGGGACCTCTCGTTGAAAAAGGACATGTATACATTGCCATGCCTCCTTTGTATCGATTACAGAAAGGCAAGCGCGTAGAGTATCTATACTCTGATGCTGAGAAAGACAAGGTAGCTGCTGAAATGGGCGAAGGTGTAGGCATCCAGCGCTACAAAGGTCTGGGAGAAATGAACAAAGAACAATTATGGGATACCACCATGGATCCTTCTGTACGCCAGTTGAAACTAGTAACCGTGGAAGATACCATCATTGCTGACCAAACTTTTACTATTTTAATGGGTGATGAAGTTGAACCTCGGAGAGATTTTATTGAGAAGCATGCCAAAGATGTGGTGAATTTAGATATCTAATGACTCAAGAAGAACAAGAAAATCAATTAAGAACTAAAGTAAAAGGAGAAAACCGCGAATACTTTAGAGCCGGATTAACCGTATTAGTTCTTGGAACAATGGGCGCGATTGGTGCAGGTATTTCTTATTGCACAAAAAGAACTGATCCAGAATTACAACATCAATATCAAAATTGCCAGTATTTTCTACAGCAAGTTAGCGGAGAAGAAAGTAAACATTTTGTGTATGATGATATCTTTGTAGTTGGAGGAAAATACAAGGGTAAAACTTGTCGAGAGATTATTGATTTATATAGTGCCAGAAAATGAGGAATTCTATTCCACAACGATACCTTTATAATAAAATTAATTTTTTGAATAATAGATGATAATAATCATCACCACGGAGGGTTACCATGCCAGGATTTGATAAAAGTTTAGATAAAGAATTGTTTTCAAGAGCAGTAGAGTTCGAACGCTCTCGAATTACCGTAGCGGTATTCGCCTATAACAACGGAACTCCCAAACTGCAGTTAAGCAGAGAAACCAAAGGCAGCGACGGAGATTATACCTTTGCTAAATTGGGAAGATTGCTCAAAAGTGAGTTAGAAGCAATTTTGCCTTTAATCCAAGAAGCAATGAAGCATCTTTAATTTTTTAGGTCTTATTTTTACTTCTTTATTTTTCAATGTTTTATTTTCTAATGTATACGCCTCGAGCAGGCGCTTTCCCAATGAGAAGATTGTATAGAACAGATGAACTTCCACGATGATCAGTTAATACCACTTTTCCTTCCCTAAGATTAGGAAAAGATCGCTCATCCTGGGCAAATAAAGTAATTATATCCTGTTTTAGGCCGCTCCGAATAGCAGTAGCCCAAGAAAAAGTATTCTCAACTTCTTGAATGTCTTTAGTTCCAAATAATGCCTCTGCTTCAAATTGGTTAATAGAATCACGTACACCATGAGTCTTTATTCTTGTTTCCGAAGAACTTCCATAGCCATGAATGAGAGTGTAATTATCAAGACGCATATTCGGTTTTTTATCATATATAACCTTGGTAGTAGTCATCAGATAAGATGGATTTCCCCGCCAAATCAAATTTTGAAGTTTGCTGGCTAAATCTATTTGAGAACCAGCCTTAACTTCAGCAAAGCGATCTTCTGAAAAGAATTTTGCAACTACTTTATATGCAGCATGGATTGCTGCAAAATACAAACGTGTACTTGGTAATGTATCAGTAATAGTGATCCATTCTTCTTGCGTATGAACCTTGCCTTTCTCAAGTAATCTTTTTTCAAAGATCAGATCTTGCAAATTTCCTTCAACAGGAACGTTATGCAATAGAAAATGCTCAGAGGTTTCATCAAGCAAAAAATCTGTAGTAGAGGAATCCTCCAACTTCTTTTTAACCATTATTTTACTTCCTTAGCTTCTCTTTTTAAACTTTACCAAGAAAGCCTCACGACGACGGCGTTATAATCTAAATTAAATCCTAAAATTAAATCTTCAAACTGGTAACTTTACTTACCCCATCCTTCATGCTAACCCCAAACAAGGTATCTGCTTCAGAAATAACTGAATCATTGTGGGAAATGACAATATACTGAGCCCGATCAGCGTAGCTTCTAATTAACTTGGACAATATCTCGGAATTTTGCTTGTCCAGAGCGGCATCAATTTCGTCTAGGATATAGAACGAAGCCGGTTGGTATTCTTGAATGGCAAAAATAAATGACAAGGCGGTTAAAGTCTTCTCTCCACCCGATAAAGATTTAATATCCATGAACCGATTTCCAGTCAATTTAACTTTAATATTTAATCCTGCTTCAAAAGGATTCTCAACATTCTCCAATTCCAGATAGGCTTTTCCTTTCGTAAAAAGATTACAGAAGATTTTCTGGAAGTTATCGTTAGCCTTGTCAAAAGTTCTCATGAAGTGTTCTTTTTTCTTAGTTTCGATTTCATTCATTAGCGTTAGAACATCTGTTTTTTCTCTTCCTAAACCGTCTTTCTTTTCTATAAGTTTGTTAAATTCTAGTTCTACCTGTTCATATACTTCTAAGGCTTTCATGTTTACCGCAGACATCTGGCTGAGCATTACTTCAAATTTGCTGATTTCCTGTTTCAATTCTTCGATAGACTTATTCTCTAATAATTGGACTGCTTTATATTTAGAAAACTCTTCTTCTAATCCGGCCAGTTTAGCTTTGACTTCGGCATTCTTTAAGGAAATAAGATTAACATCACGTTCGCAATCTCGACTTTTTTCTCGTAAACTCTCCACTTCATTTTCTGCTTTGCTGGCTTCCGCACTTAATTTTTCTCTGATTGCAAATAACTCTTTATAGGCAGAATAAAATTCCTTACTCTCTTTTTCTTTTACTTCTAATTCTTTTTCCCGGCCCTGAATGCTACCGCTCAGTCGCGAAATTTCTGCAGTAAATTTCTGTTCTTCTTTATCGTGCTGTTTGGAAATTTCTTTGATCTTCTCCTTTTCCGGAGCAAGCAGCTGTTCCATTCGACTTAATAAATTCTTCAAATCGCTTTCCATGCGTAAGGTATCTTCTCTGCACTTTTGTCGTGATTCTTCAAAAGCGCTTAATTGCGCTAACAATCGAGGATCACGTAACTGATTAACTTCTAAACGTAAGCTTTGTTTCCTGGTCTTAAGATCAGCTAAGTCTTTATTTAAAATACCAACATCTCTTTGTACTGTAGCTAAAGAAGCATCTACTTCTTTTAATCTAACCTGTAAATCTTTTTTCAGATCGGCTGATGCTTCTAAATCATGAGTATCTAAATGTAATGATTTTTCAAATTTGATTACTTCTGCTTCTAATTCTGCCCGGTTAGTTCGCAAAGAAGTTATTTCCTGCAAATTAAGATCACGCTTTTGCTCTACGCTAGCAATAACTCCCTGCCATTCTGCTAATTCCCCTTCCACTTTTTCCAATTCTTCCAAGGAATCTTTTTCTTTAAATCCTAGAGAAGCTTTTCTAGCTGAAAAACCGCCACGCATCACTCCGCTTTCTTCGGCTAAACTGCCATCTAAGGTAACCATGCGTAAAGTTCCCACTCCAATTTTTCGGGCGGCATCTAAATCTTCTACCACCATAGTCTTGCCAAAGACATAGGAAAACGCTTTCTTATATTGAGGTTTGAAATTAATTAAGTTTAAAGCAAAGTCATGTATACCTGGTTTCTTCAGCAGCTTTTGATCTTCAGCCGAGATATCGTGATATTTTATTTTGTTCAGCGGGATAAAGGAAGCCGAACCTAATCTATTTTCTTTCAAATATGCAATACAATCGGCAGCAGTTTTGTCATCTTCAACTACAATATTATTCATTCTTGCGCCAGCTGACGCTTCCAAAGCCTGGGCATATTTTTTATTGACTTGTCCTAATTCAACAACTGTGCCATGCACACCTTTGAATTTCTTTTTATTTTCTAAGATACTGCGCACCGCTAAATCCGTCGCCAGGTTAGCCTGGTAACTCATAGTTTTGGCATTCAGTTGCGCTTGCTTCTCTTGCACTTCGCTAACCTTTCTTCGTGCATTTCCTAGCTGAGAAGCAAAGCTGCTATCCATTTCCAGGCATTTGTTTAATTTTAACGTCGCGGTCTTAAAATCATTTTTATGTTTTTGCAATACATCCATCTGCTGCTTGTGTTCTTTTTCAACTTCCTTTACTTTGGCAATACGTTCATCCAGACTGCCCAGCTGAAATTCAATTTGATCTTTTTCTCGTAATAATTCCTGTTGCTTCTGTCGAACCACTTGTGCTTCTTCTTGTTTCTGTTCAATCAGCACATCTTTCTGTTCCATCTCTTGCTCTAATTCCTGCGAAGATTCAATCTTGTTCTTTTTCTTAAATTCCAAAATATTTTTTTCTAGTAACTGCAAATCCTTTTGCTTCTTGTTGATATTTTGCTGCAGTTCTTGCTGTTGCTGATCTTGCGCGAAAGTTTTTTCTTCCAATTCATCCATCTCTACCGCGAATTGATCTTTTCGCTGTTTAATTTTGTTAATTTCATCTTTTAAAGTCGATACCCTGGTTTTTTCTTCTGCTAAGGAAACTTTAAGATCTTCAATTTGTTTATGCACTTTCAGTTGTTCTTTTTCACCTTTCTGTTCAATTTCTTTATTGATCTTAGAAATTTCAGATTTATGCTCTTCTGCTTTCTTACGCAAAGAATTCATTCTTTCTTCCAGCACTTTGATTTTTTCCTGGTGCTTGGCAACTTCTGCGTCATGACCTTGCTTGACCGACTCGCGTTCTTTCATCTGCACATGCAAGTAAGTTGCTTTATTGGAGTCAATACGATCCTTTAATTCCTTGAACTTCATGGCCTGATCGCGGTCTTTCTTTAATTCTTTCAGATATGTTTTCCGTTCCGCTAGAATGATATCGGCATTGTTGAGTTTTTCTTCTACTTTTTGTAATTCTAATAACGCTTTATGCTTTTTTTCTTCATAGACTGAAACATCACTGATCTCTTCGATGATCTTGCGCCGTTCCATGGTCGGCATATCTACAAATCGAGTAATATCGCCTTGGAGAATGATATTATATCCATCTGGATTGATTTTAGCCATACCTAAAACATCTATGACTTCAGTACGAGTTTTTTTCTGGCCGTTAACCCGGTAAGTACTGCTGCCATCTTTGTTAATACTGCGATTGACCACTACTTCCGATGCTTCTATAGGAAAAATTTTATGCTTATTGTCAAAGGCAATTTCCACGTAAGCTGAAGAAGCCGGTTTTTTGTCCTTCCCACCGTTAAAAATAAGATTAGAAGCCTTTTCTGCCCGCATAGATTTAGCTGAAAGTCGGCCTAGGACGAAGCATAGCGCATCCCCTACATTAGACTTACCTGACCCGTTAGGGCCTAAAATACAGTTATAGCGGCCGTCAAAAGGGACATCAGTTTTATGAGCAAAACTCTTAAAGCCGTGTATAGTCAGCCGATTGATTATAGTCATTATAAAGATCCTCTTTTCCAGTAGAATGTTTCATTTTGGCTTTATAAAGATTGCTGTTGAAGAAAGATATAGTGAGAAAGTTAATATAAGACTTTACCCTCCAGCTAAAGAATGGATTTAGATACTATTATGACCGGGATTGCCGGAGGATTGGCCCTTTACGTCCTAGTAGAAGGTGAAAGAAAATATTCTATTGACCAAATTACTGATAATATTATCATTGATTCTTGTTACCGGCGTACTGATAACCGCCCGCTGCGCTTGCCAGAAAAAAAATTCTTCAAAATGAGCGGATATCCTTCCTATAAAGCAATCAAACGCTATGAAAAAGTATATGCTGCCTTACAAGAGATGGGAGAGGCAGACGTCCGGGAAGTAGAGAAACTGTTTAAGGTAGAATAATCTGGTAGAAATGTTTAAATACCAATTGGTATCTTTTAATATTTATGAATACCCAAATAAATTTACGAATATCTGATGAACTTTTAGAAAATGCCAGAGAATATGCTAAAAAACACGGTTTTGGTAACGTGCAAGAATTGATTAAAGAATCTTTGCGCGAAAAGGTATTTGAAGAACCAGATCTTTCTAAAGAAGAGTTAGTATTAGTAAAAAAATTAGCCGAGATCAGCAAAAAGAAAAATCTATATGGTACAGAAGAGGAATTATTTAAAAGACTGCATAAAAAGCAGTAAAAATGGACTATATTTTACGACCTTCAGAATTTTTTCTTGAGCAGCTTGACGAACTTAGTGAAAAAGCAAAAAGAATTCTTGAAGAAAAGTTACAAATGCTCAAAGTAAATCCCTTTCGTTTCAAAAGAATAGAAGGACATTCACTTTTTTTATTTCGCATTCGTTTTGAAGATAATCAAAAAGAAAAAAGAGTTATCTACCTAGTTGATAAACCACAAGTAGAAATTTGATGTATTTTAGATAGAGATAAAGAATACAAAGATTTGAATAAATATTTACAGAAAGTTGGATATTAAAATATTCTTGATTTTATCATTGGAGTTAATATATGCACAGAAATTTCTCCTTTTTCTACTTGATCAAATTTATGCCAATATTCACCTGGTCCTTGAAAAGTTCTTAAAGTATGAAAAATAAAAATATCATCTGTCCTTTTGTTATCAATAAACCCATAAACTGGAGAATGATACTTTGGCTTTTCAGCCATAGAAACACACAACACTGGTGTTCCTTCTTCTAGATAACGTAGATCATCAACACTCAAACTTTCGGAAGATGGTTTCAGGACAGAAATAATAGCATTTTCATCAATGGGCTTATACTCTTCACATTCTTTCCAATATCGACCGTCTAAAGCTTCAGGAACATTTCTTATTAACTTATGATACGCCTGATGAAGAACTTTTTCTTCTCTGCTATTATAACGAATGTCTCCTAAAGAATAACCTAATTCAGCATCATTAACTAAGACAATGTCGTTTAAAGTGTAGTGTTTTTCATAGTGGGAAAGTTTTTTGTTAAGAGTTTGAAGTTCAATCTGTTTGGTTTGTAAGTTTTCAGCTTTCTCTTGGTCAAACTTTTTACGCGCAGGGGATATGTTAATGTTATATTGATAATTAATAGTATGTGCTCCAACTGACCCTATCATCGCAGCAACCCAACCAAGAAAAACAGAATCATAAGAATTATGCAACAAACCATAGAGAAATAGCGTAAATCCAGGAACAGAACCACTAGTAAGTGTAAGTAATGTATTTGCAGCAGAGGGTTCAGGCCTATAATTTCTTTTTTCAATTTCGGGAACAGAATCTTCAATTCCTTTTTTCTCTTCCACCAACTTCACTAATCCATCCACCTCTCTGGGAATATCCAACATTTTAGAAAGATCACCATCCTCCCGATAAGTTGCATCTCGTTGCAATTCTGATTCCTGAGCTAGAATTTCTAATTGCGCTTCCTGTTCTTGTGCATTTACTAATTGTTCAAGCTGTGGTTTTGGTTTCATTTTCTTTCATACCACTTCAAAGTTGCTCGAGTTGGATTGTATCCTTTTAGCTGTGAGAATAAAGTTCTACTCCCAGCATCTTCTAAACAGTGAAATAAACCGCCCACATGCGCTATTTTCATTCCCGGCCGAACTAATTGTTCAATAAAATTTGCAGCCATGAAATCATGAAGAACGTCTTCCGGGCAATCTTTCAGCACTATATTGCTCACTTGATGTTCACTAAAATATTGAAAGCGCCCCATTCCGGGCATTTTTTGGAGAGTATTCTTTGCTGTAAAATAGCGATGATAGCAATCATAATCTGCTTCAATAGAATTTGGATCAAGAGTCAATAATTCATATTGTCGCTCTGATCGCTGCAAAAATAAAGATTTGAAACGGTCAGGATTTCCTTGAGCTTCTTTCAGAGTTTTTAAAAAAGCAACATGTGGAGCAAGAAGGAGTTCTATTCTCTCTTCAAAGGAGCGGGAACATAATTGAGCTTCAAAACCAACACCTCTCACCGGTCGATTGTACTTTTTTCCAAATTCCAAACTTTGGGTCACTTCATACAGCTGGGCAGCTAAGCGCTCAATCATCTGATCTACACCCATCTTATATTCATTATTAAGAGAATCAATTAGATCGGA
>Ga0209515_10000210_pt1 | contig 111408 bp, 114 predicted proteins | sample Subgroupgradi54m_FD_187454 | JGI IMG/M metagenome (GOLD analysis project Ga0209515, IMG submission 187454) | Subsurface groundwater microbial communities from S. Glens Falls, New York, USA - GMW60B uncontaminated upgradient, 5.4 m (SPAdes)... ... | reverse complement strand
AGGTAGTTCAATTGTGTTCCCGTGGAGGTGACGGATGTGGCCCCCAGGGTAAAGGGTGTGGGAATGGTGACCGTGCCGGTAAAGGTGGGGCTGGCCAGAGTGGCATAGCTCGCAATCGTGGCATACGCACCTGTTCCAAGTGTTCCACCTGCTCCAATGGCCAGTGTGGAGCCATCGGTGGCGGTAAGCATCAATGAGTTTGAAGCGGTGAGTGTTTTCCCACTGGTAACAGTAAGTCCCGTGACTGTAGCGGCATTGCCGGTGGTAGAGCCCGATGAACCAGAGACATCTCCCGTGACATTGCCCGTGAGAGGACCCGAAAATCCTGTGGAGGTTAATAGCCCTGTGGAGGGATTGAATGATAATTTTGTTGAGGAAACTTTTTGATCAAGGTTCCCGGTATTGGCGGTCACCCAGGTGGGGTACACTGTGGCATTGGTCGTTGTATCGTTCGTAATTGCTGCTGTTGTTGCTGAACCAGCATTACCAGAGACCGTCGTTTGATCTCCGGTGTTGGTGCCAGAGAGAGTCGCATTGTTTGTGACGGAGAGAGTTTTACCATCCGTGATCGTGAGGGTGCCGGTAGAAGAAGAGATGGTAAGACCATTTAAAGAAGTGACCGTCGCAACGCCGAGCGTTGGGGTGACGAGGACGGGTGACGTCAATTTCTTGTTAGTCATTGTCTCGATACCTGCGAGTGTCGCCACCGTGCCAGAGCTGGGAAGTATAAGTCCATTCAGGGTACCAGCAATAGTTGCATCCCCTTCTGCATCCACTGCAAACTTTGACACTCCATTCACCGCTATACCAAAGAGTGCATAGTTTGCGGTCGCGCTTGCGGGATTCACATACACAACGCCTTGACTCACCCCAGTGCCGGAGGGTGTACCGGTGAGGACAAAATTACCCGACGAACTCGTAACGGGCACAGCAGCGGTCGTGCCACCGGTCGAGGACGTTTCTAAACCATCTAAGCGATCGGCATTAAAGGCATACCCCGCAGCACCAATCCGTCGGCGTGGTGTGAGCGTTTCACCATTGACTTGAATTTCGAGGTACAGAGTATCCGCATCGAAAAGGTTATTGGGGAGTACATTTTGCAAGGTATCACCCAGGAGCACACTAAAATCACCGTTGGTCACTGCGACGCCCATTGTTGTGGAAGGGCTTGTACATCCTGTTACGCCAGTGCCTTTAGCCGACCACTGACACGTGCCACTCGTGGCCGCGTCATACAACACAAAGGCCATGTTGTAGCTGCCATTCGTCACCGCGGTACCATTCGAATCCGCAAGACGGCCTTGGTAATTGATTACTTTAGCAATACCGGTCGCTGCTTGCGAGTGATAATTTGTCCAAACAACGCCAACAACTCCAGGAAGAATCATGAGGAGAAGGAGTGCTTTTTTTAATTGTGACGAGCGGAGCCAGGACATAAGATTTTTTTGTTTTACTAATTTATTTTTTTGTTGATTTATTTATTTTTGATAGATAGGCGTAATTTTGCTTCCAACATTATAGTACGCTTTGACTCAGTCTCATTCTTTTTAAAGCAAAGAAGAAACTGTATCCCAAATCCATTGAAACCACGAAAAGGTTGCATGAGCACCCTGAACAGTCTTTTCTTTGACGAACGTCGCGACCTTCACAACGGATTGAGCGACAGCGGTTGTAACGCGACGAACTGCGGAGAAGACTATCTTTCCTCCTTTTGCCACGACTGTTTGTTGCACTGGATGACCCATCGCACTCGTTTTATCTTTAACTGTTTCCCCGGACGTCGTTGGGGTCTCTAAAGGTTGTGTTTGAGTATTAACCGGAGTCGGAGTTGTCACGGTGCTCGAAGCGCTAGAGGAAATTGATCCAGCCCCTCCTTGCGAAGCACCAGTCGAACGCTCGGATTGAGGACTAACAGCGACAACGGTGGGTTGTTGAGGAGTCGTGCCGGTTTCCGTTGATGGAGAACGTTGGAACGGCGCAATGATTGCTTGCCGCGCAGCATTGAGCGTATCAATCACGCGATCGAGAACCGAGGATCCGCCATTTGACTGAAGAGGGGTTGAAGCATCGGGCGAAGGAGTATGGGATGGATCAGTGGACGTCTGAGACGTTGAAGTCCCAGTGTCTTTAGTAGGTGCTTGAGTGATGGTCGCCACTGGTTCACTCGATGGAGTGATGGAAGTGGTACGCAATACGGTGATAGCATGGCTCCGCTGATTGCTCGAAGTTGAAACGGGCTTGAGCGATACAGGTTTGGCGCCAAACCCACCGGCCCCTTTTTGAGTAAAGCTTGTCGAAGTATCACTGGGAGAGCCGACAATCGAAAAGGAGTCGGTTAAGATAAAGCTTGACGACGATGACGTGTCAGCAAACGCTGGCGTCATTATCATCATGCTCAATCCTAATACGACTCCTAGAATTGCAATAACCAGAGACCGCATATGTTGTTATTTTTTATTTTTATTTTTATCTTGATTTTTTTGATTTCCTAGCATTCTTCCACAGTTTTATAAATTTATTATATCATAAAATTTCTTAAACTTCAACAACGGAGATGGGGATATGTATCCTCCTTACTTCGCTCTTACGAGCTTTGGAGGATTCCGACTTCAAAAATTCGTGAAAGATTAAGAATTAACAATGGAGTTTCACACCGCTGCGATAAAATGTTCTACCTGGAACATTCCGGACGACTCGACAAGGATCGCCACCACATCGATACGGATAGTGTGATACTCCCGATGTGCTGACCAATACCACTGGGCGAGTTGGCGGAGCTTGTGTTGTTTGGCACGATTCACTGATTCTTCAGGGTAGCCGTACACGGTAGAATTCCTAGTTTTTACCTCTACAAAGACTAATTCTTTATTATTTTTACAAATAATGTCGATTTCACCAAATGGCGATCGAACATTCCGCTCTATAACGGGCAAACCCTTATTCTCTAAATACTGTGCAGCCACTTCTTCGCCCCAATCGCCACGCTTTTGGCGGGCATTACGCATATTTTTAGCAAGATAAGTAAATTAGGCAAGATAAGCGAGATAAGCCACGGTATAAAAAGCTTATTTTACTTATCTTGCTTGTCTCGCTCGACTCGGTATGTACTTTAGCTGCTGAAGTCGTCGCGCTTCATCTTTTTCCTTCATTGACCAAAATTTTCGACGATTCCAGAGGCTGTAGCCACGCCAGAGGATAAGAATAGTCAACAGGACATACCATACCCGTGCGCCCAGCACCACCACGTTTTGACTTGAAAGCCAAGCAAGGATGAGTCCGATCACACCATACGTGAGAGCACTCAAGCGCACCTCACGCGACCATTCAAGCATCCAACGGTTGCTCTTGCGTTTAAAATAGAGTGGCAAAAGAAGGCCAAGGAAAATAAGAAACGCTGAAATACCTAGGAACGACTGATATACAATGGGTTCAGAGGCTGGCTGAATAAAACTAAACCACGATAATATAGACATAGCGATAGACGAAAGAACCGAGGAACGAAAGAACATCGTCGCGTGTTCTTTGGTTTTTTCGTCCTTTCGTTCTTCCGTTTGTTATCAGTTTTTACTAAAAATTAAGCCAAAATGCCATACACTGGCTGAAAACTCGCGCTTAAGTGTAAACCCGATGGTTTCGGCCACCGCCTTGATTTGCTCAATATCGACACGCCGTGTTGGAGGAGGACCGGCATTGCCGGTTTCGGCACGCCAATCAATCACCAAGAGTTGTCCGCCGGACTTCAAAAGCCGATGTGCCTCCTTAAGAATATTATCATGGTGAACATTTTGGAAGAGGATATTAGCCGCCAGCACCCGGTCGAGAGAATCTTGGGGGATCGCCGCTGCCCCAATCACCTCAAGGTTGGAGGCAATGACCTGAATTTGATTGATATTTTCGATGCGTATGCGCCGCCGGAGACTCTCCAGGACATCGGGGACAACATCAACGGCATACAATAATCCCCCTTTTCCCAAGCGTCGTGCGAGCGCGAAGGTAAAATGACCCCCACCACCGCACCCAAACTCTCCAATATGCTGATCGGGGAGGACATCCAGTTGGGCTAAAATAAATTCGGGGTCCATGAGTCTTGTTCCACCGGCGGTTTCGTACATTGCAGAAGGCATAACGGGTATAGGGTATTGAGTATCAGGTATAAGGTATGGTTGACGAATCGCTAACGCATACATTATACGTTATACCTCATACCTTATACAAACGCCGTATCGGCTCGAATAGTCTGCGGTGGTGCGTTGATGGCCCATGCTCCCTCAGCATCCGCTGATGAAGCGCTGTGCCATAGCCTTTGTGAAGGTCGAATCGATAGCGACCGTCTGACGCATGGAGATCACGCATCATGTGGTCACGCGCCACCTTGGCCACAATTGAAGCGGCCGCGATCGAATATTCTGTATTGTCGCCATCGACGATCGCGTGCCAATCGGGGTGACTGCGCATCGGGCGGCCGTCGATGAAAACCCCTCCCGGCCTCCCCTTTAAAGAAAGGGAGGGGAAACGATCGTCGAGCGCCTTAATCGCTCGTTCAAACACAAGCACCTGAGCCCGTCCTAATCCCATCTCATTAAGTTCGGTAACGCTCACAATCCCAATACCAAATCGATGGCGTTGCTTGAGCACCTGTGCGATTTTTTCTCGGCGCACAGGGGTAAGCTGCTTGGAATCGCGCACGCCGCGCACCGCGGTTTCACCTATATCGACAAATAAGGCGCAGGCAACAAATGGTCCGGCCCAAGCGCCACGACCAACTTCGTCCATGCCAATACTGGGTATTGTTGCATGCACACCTACGCTGCAGCCGCGATCGCTTCCTGCAACCGAAGGGTGTTATTTTCCTTCCAGGATTTTTTGCGCCCTCGAATATCCTCTTTCTTGGTATCAAACTTGTTCGACCAATACCCCTGCTCGTCTTCTAAGAGCACGCTGTGTTCATCTAAAAATTCTCGATAATACTTCTGGGTGAACGAACCACTTTGGTTGCTGTCCATCTGAGATTGTTTGGTATCGGCATACTCACCGGCCTTTTGTAGTAGAAGCCCATAGGCGGCAACGATTTCTTTTCTTGAATCCGGGGTTGAATAATCTCCGGAATTCACGAGTTCAATCACGTGCTGAATTTGCCCGGCATCAGGGAGCTGTAGAAGATCCTTGGAATATTCCGTTGTTCCATCGGGAAGTTTACTTGATGTATAACGGCGGAACCATTCCCGAAATGCTTGGGCACGGGCCAATGACTCCTTGCCAAACATCTCTCGCGTTATCGCATGAGGGGCTTTAAAAAATTATTGGCGCTCGTTTCAAAACACGTTTGCATGGCGGCCTGCAGCCGCGTCCACCCACGATCTTGCATCGTCTCGGTATCTTCAACGACCAACTGAGGATTATTCACATGTTGTTCGAGGTATTTATTATAACTCCCAGTGCCAACCCCTACAATCATATCCGACGCATGGAGTATTAGCGCTATGAGACCCTTTAGAATTTTCTTATCGCTGCGACTGCGAGCAAAAAGGGTACCAAACATATTATAGACCTCATACCCATTGCGACGCTCCAATAAGACACCCTTCACTAATGCAAATTCATCAGGAAACTCTTCATCAGAATGTGTCAGAATCGCTTTCGCGACCTTCAGTGCATCCGCTCGTGAAAGGGGTGGGTCGAGCCGCTCAAGGATCGAGAGCGCCTCGAGTGCGCTATGCGCATTATGGCCCCATAAATCGGAATCTGCCTTTGGAATTCCTTTGTCATTCAACACCACATCGATCCTTCCCGTATCTTTATCTTTGCGCATCATTGGACAAAATTTTCCACAGTCGTGTAATAGCGCTGCTCGTTGGAGCGCTTTCAAGTCAATGGGATGGGGGTCTGCTTTGGCCGCTGCCGTCACCTTGTCATATACATCAACGAGGTGCGCCTTCTGCTCCTCTTTTGCAGTCTCCGCCGCATCGGCTTGATTCATGCGCGCAACCGAAATTGCAATCAATAAATCTCTTTCTTGGGTCGCAATTCCTTCTTTGGTCATATCCGATGATTCTTCATCCGGCGCATCAGCGATCTCATCAAGCCGTTCCAAATATTGTTCCTGCGGTAATGAACGTTCGAGGTAACTCCCTAATAATTTTAAATCTTCTACCATTTCGCGTGCTTTCTGGGCAATCGATTCTTCGCGACGCTTACGAACATCATCTAAGGATGTGATGGACCCAACAGGGTAATCTGCGGTACTCATTTCCGCTTGCTGTTTGGAATCATCATTCTCTGATAATGAATTCGCACGGTCTGGGACGCCCATAAAAATAAATATGATGGATAGAATAATTGTAGTATAAGTGACACTCTTAAAAAGAGAAAGAGGCCGGCCCGCGCAACGCACGAGTCAGCCTCTGGTGAATGTCATTCTGGCCGAACGACCTCCTGCCCTTCTACAGGTGGGTCGGGTCCATCATGTTGGTGCGGTGCTTGCCCAACACGAACGGGAGGAGATCGAACTCCTCTCCGTCCAGCGTCATCACGGGGGCAGCGTTGTGTCCCTCCTTGATGAGACTTGCGACCACCTCCGCGTTAAACGGTGCACCCATGATCCCGTGGCCGCTCATCCCACAGGCGTGGATGAGGTTATCGACGAAGGGATCGTAATCCAGGCACGGGTGGTGATCGCCGGTCGTATCGTAATAGCCGGCGGTCGTCGTGGTAGGCGCGGGCATGTTGGCGATCTGGTCAGACCACTGCGCCATATCGCTCATGACCTCGACTCCGTAGTCGTTGGGTCCGCAACCGATCTCGATCTTGTCCTGGTCTTCGTGCGATGCGTCCTCCTGCGAGGGCGTGTCGTGTTCCTTCCCCATCATGAGCATTCCACCATCGGGCCGACAGTAGGCGCCCGTGGGGAACACTGTCATGGGCAACCGTTCGAACTGGCCGTTGTTCCACTCGTTTCCACGGGGAGCGAAATGCAGGTAGCGCTTCTCGATCTGCAGCGGCACCCACCACTGTTCGCGCTCGTCGGCGGTGTGGAACAATCGAGCGACGCGCTTGGCCCAGATGTTGGTGGCGTTGACGAAGACGTCAGCCGCTACTTCACCCTTGGGCGTGACCACCTTGATCGCGCGAGCGCCCACGCGCTCGACGGCCTGGACTGGGGAATCCTGCACGAGCGTAAAGTTCGGCTGGCTCTTGCACCAGTCAAACAGGTTGCCGATGATGGTCGACGGGAAGCAAAACCCGTCGATGTCGCAGAACGTGGCTCCGAGCAGCCCGGCGGCGTTGATGTGCGGGAAGCGCTCGGTCACCTGATCGGGCTCGAGCCAGTGCACCTCGGACAATCCGCTTGAGCGCTGGATGTCGAAGAGTCTCTGCCGACGCGCTTGGGCTTCGGCGGTGAAGAACGGGTAGAGGTACCCGTTGGTCTGGATCATTTTCTGATCAGGCATGCCGATCTCGGCGGGCAACTGCTGGTAGCGGTAAAGCGACCAGCGCATGCTGCGCACGTTGATGGGACTGCCCCACTGCGCGCGGGCGCAGGCTGCCGACCGCGTGGTGGCACCAGCGCCGATACTGCGCGCTTCGAGCACGGTCACTTTGTGACCTGCACGGACCAGCCGGTAGGCTGCGAGTGCTCCTGTGGCACCAGCGCCGATGATACAGATGTGTTGCGGGGACGGTTCAGGGTAAGGCATCGGGATTCATCCTCCTTGGATACTGCTCCGAAACAGCAGTTTACCAATCCCCTTGTTGCAGGGAGTGGTGAGCATCCAGTATAGAAAATGGGCAGAAAAAAGCAAATATACCCAAATATAAAGGGGGCTTGGCTGCTTGAATAGCATCCTTGCCCCCTGATTTGAATCTTGTTGCGGATGACGCCGATTGCGCGAAGTCAGCCCGCGACCTGCTGGGAACGGCGGAAAACCACGTACCCGCCGAACGTGGACCCGTCCGCGTTCTTGTGGAAGGCCCCGGACCCGATCGGCTGGTAGCCGCGGTCCAGGTACCCCATGTAGTGCTCTCCGAATTCGAGCACGTCCTCGGAGTAGAGCCAAACGAACTCTACCTGCTCGGTTCCTCGCTGCGGCTTCTTCAAGACCCGGATGTGGGTCTTGTCGGTCAACTTCTGCAGCTCACCCTTGGCGTTGTCTTCACTCGATCCCATCGCGCTTCCTCCATTCGGCCACCACGGCGCGGGTGCGCTCCGTGCTGACCCGTTCTTCCTTCTTACCGGTCTTGCGGTCGATCATCTCGACCATCTTGTCCTTCGCTCCGCGACCCACCACGATGATCGTGGGGTAGCCGATGAGCTCGGCGTCGACCATCTTCTCGCCGAAACGGGCGATTCGGTCGTCGAGGACGACTTCAATCCCGCCGCGCGTGTATTTGGCGTAGAGGTCTTCGGCGACGCACTTGATGTCGAGGTCCTCGTAGTTGGTCGGCACGATCACGACCTCGTAGGGCGCGATCGAACGGGGCCAGATCATGCCGTGTTCGTCGTGGCCGCCGTCCTGTTCGATAGCGGCCTGCAAGCACCTCGTTGTGCCGATTCCGTAGCAGCCCATCATGGGCACGATCAATTGACCGTCGTGACCGTGAACCTGCACGACCTGTCGTTCGGTCTTGCTGTAAACCGTCTGGAGCTTGAAGATGTGCCCCAGTTCGATACCGCGCCGCTCCTCGAGGATGCCGTCGCACTTGGGGCAACCGTCGCCCTCTTGTGCGTTGTTGAGCGGAACGTACCACCCGGGTCCAGGCAGATCCACGCCGATGTTCACGTCCAACAGGTGGTAGTCCTGTTCGTTGCACCCGCACAGGAAGTTCTGCATCCCCTGCACGGACTCGTCGAAGACGATCTGGATATTCTTCTTGAGTCCGATGGGGCCCGCGAACCCGACGGGCGCGCCGGTGACCTCGAGGATCGTCCGTTCGTCGGCGAGCTCGAGTGTCTCACACCCGCGGAGGTTTCGGAGTTTGACTTCGTTGATCTCTCGATCGCCCCGAATGCAAACTGCCAGGGGCGTGCCGTCGGCCACGTAGATGATGGTCTTCACCATCAGTGAGGCCGACAATTTGGGGAAGAGCGCGACGAGATCCTTCACGGTCATGGACTTGGGCGTGTATTCCTTGTGCATCAACTCGAGCGGCATGTCGGGGTTGGCCGCGATTCGGCTCGATGCCTTCTCGCGGTTGCCTCCGTATCCGCACTTTCGGCAGTGCAGGAGTGTGTCCTCACCCTTGTCGGCGATAGCCATAAACTCCACGGACCCGGTGCCGCCGATGGCACCGCTGTCGGCCTCCACGGCGAGCATGTGCACGAGCCCCATGCGCTCGAAGATCTTCTGGTAGGCCTTACGCTGCGCTTCGAACGACGCGTCCATTCCGGCCGTGTCGGTGTCGAAGCTGTACGCGTCGAACATCTCGAATTCGCGGCCCCGGATGAGCCCGTAGCGGGGACGCGCTTCGTCCCTGAACTTCGGACCGATCTGGTAGAGGGTGAGCGGCAACTGCTGGCTGCTCTGGAGCATGTTCGCGGCCTCGTAGACCACGATCTCCTCGGCGGTGGGCGAGAGTCCGTACAAACCGTTGTCCGGCTCGTTGTTCTTCGCCCTGATCGTGAACATCGTGCCGCTCTTCTGGTACTTTGCCCAGCGGCCCGTGAGCTCCCAGAGCTCTCGGGGGTGAAGGATGGGCATCGACTGCTCGAGGCATCCGATCGCGTCCATCTCCTGCCGGACGATCGCGTCGATCTTCTTCAAGACCCGCAGCCCCATGTGCTGGATCACCGGAATTCCGGCTCCGACCATGGAGATGAATCCAGCGCGCACCAGCAACTGATGGCTGATGATCTCCGCGCCCTTGGGCGTATCCCGAAGTGTCTTCGGGAACATCTTGGATGCCAACATGGCAACCACACTCCTCTCGGCTCGACCACTCGTCGAGCTCTCTATAAAGGTGAAATTGTAACTTTTCCGAAATTTAAAAGGGCACCAACCCTCCAATTTGGTACCCCCTACCTTATAGATCGCGTGTTCTACTGTCAAGAAAGGCTTTTTACGAAAAAACGGAAGAACGAAAGGACTAAGAAACGAAGGAACGCCGAGCGTTTAGTAATTATCACGCCGCACTTTTGCAAGGAAGGCTTTTAATTGGCGAAGGACATTTTCACATCTTAAAAGCAATGCTTGATGTTCTTCTTTATCAATATACCCATCATCAAATGCGCAATCTAGGCAAGCGACAACCTCATGTACTGACGTTAAGGCGGTGTTTAAAAAATGACTAAAATCTTTATCAGAATAACGATCAGCTCCTTCTGCAACGTTAAGAATACTCGAGTCCAGAGCGCGCCACAACTGTGGTCGAAGAACAAATTGTTCCTCGGAAGGAAATCGTTCTTTGGTCAACTGTTTGATGTCTTTTCGAAGCGCGCGTAAATCCCTGTAAACGGGGAATTCACGAAATCGACAAACTGTATATGACTCGGTCATATCACGTCGTGTTCTTTCGTTCTTAAGTTCTTACGTTCTTTCGTTGTTTAATAGGCAATCGCAAACAACCATCGATGCACAGCCGGCTTTTTACAATGAATACATTCACCCGATTCTTCTTTAGCATCCAGTGGCAAACATCGCGTGGTGGCCTTTGTTTTTTCTTTAATCGCGGCTTCGCATTCTCGATCTTCGCACCAGAGCGCTCGAACGAATCCGCGGGTTCCGTTCATGATATCTTCAAATTGCTTCCACGTACCCACATCGTGCGTGTTATCGGCGAGGAACTTTTCTGCGGTGGCAAAAAATGTTGCTTGAATCGTTTGCAGCAACCCCGTGATACTTGTCGCGAGTTCTGCCTCCGCAAGCACCGCTTTTTCTCCCGTATCGCGCCGAGCAACGGTGGCGGATTTTTGTTCCATTTCACGCTTGCCTATTTCAAGTCGCAACGGCACACCTTTAAGTTCCCATTTATTCATTTTAAATCCCATACTCTCGTTGTCGCGATCGTCTACCTTCGTACGCACGCCAGCGGCCTTGAGCATATCAGCTAGTTGCTTGGCATACGCAACCAATTCGGGTTCCTGCTTTACGGGAATCACCACCACTTGGATGGGCGCGATCATCGGCGGCAGCCGCAACCCTTGGTCATCGCCATGGGCCATAATAAGTCCGCCGATCGAACGAGTGGAAAGGCCCCAACTGGTTTGCCACGCAAACTCGCTTTGGCTTTCTTTATTTTGGAAACTAATGTTAAATGGTTTAGAAAAATTCTGCCCCAAGTCGTGGCTGGTGCAACTCTGGAGCGCTTTCCCTTCGGGCATCAATGTTTCGTACGTGAGCGTCATGTCGGCTCCCGCGAATTTTTCACTCTCGCTCTTGCGGCCGATGTAGCCGGGCAGCGCAAACAACTCGCGGTACACCTTGTCGTACATGTTCATCGCCCAATGCACGGTTTCGAGTGCCTCCTCGTGAGTGGCATGCGCGGTGTGGCCTTCTTGCCACAAAAATTCGGTGGTGCGCAAAAACAAATACGTACGTTTTTCCCACCGCACCACGTTGTTCCATTGGTTAATTAAAATCGGCAGATCACGCCACGAATGCACCCAGCGGCTATAGGCATCGTACATGATGGTTTCGCTGGTTGGCCGCACCACCAATTTTTCTTTCAGTTCCTCACCGCCGCCGATCGTGACCACCGCAAGCTCCGGCGAAAACCCTTCCACGTGTTTTGCTTCTTTCTTAAGTAAACTCTCCGGGATGAATAATGGAAAGTACGCGTTCTCAACACCATGATCTTTAATCATCACGTCCATTGATTTTTGCACAAGCTCCCAAATAGCATAGCCGTAGGGCCGGAAGATCATCGTGCCCTTGGCCGGGCCGTAATCGGCCAATTCCGAACTAAGCACAATTTTGTTGTACCATTCCGAGAGTCCTTCAGATTTTTTAGGAAGATCTTTTTTGTCGAATGCCATAAAAATATTTCAATTAATTTTCTGATTTATTCTCTTATCTGCCCGTCGCCCCGTACCACGTACTTGCGCACGGTGAGTGCCTCCACCCCCATGGGCCCACGGTCATACGTGCGATCGGTACTAATTCCCACTTCGGCGCCAAGGCCAAACACCCCACCATCCACGAGTCTCGTCGAGGCGTTCACAAGCACTGCCGCGCTATCAACCGCACGCACAAATTTATCAGCATGCTCTTTATCACCTGTCACGATCGCATCAGAGTGGTTCGTGGAATATTTTTGGATATGAGTAATCGCCTCATCGATATTTTTTACGACTTTAATCGAAATAATCAAATCCAAATATTCCGTGGACCAATCTTCTTCTGTCGCGGGGATAACATCTGCAACGATCGCACGAGTCTTTTCACACCCGCGTACCTCCACATTCCGCTCTTTTAATTTCTCAATCAGTTTGGGTAGCAGTGTTGAAGCGATGGACTCTGCCACTAAGAATGTTTCAGCGGCATTACACACGCTGGGATTCTGCACCTTAGCATTAACCATAATGCGTAGTGCTTGAGTAAGATCAGCCGAGTCGTCGGCATACACATGGCAAATCCCTTTGTTGTGCGAGAGCACCGGCATCTTGGCATATTCCCGCACGGCTTCGATGAGTTTGTTTCCACCGCGCGGGATCATCAACTGTACGTGCTCACGATCTTCGCACAATACCTTTACGGCTTCGTGATCGGTAATATCGATGAACTGAAGATACTCAACCGGGACAGTAGTAGCTCGCAAAGCCGTTTGTAAAATTTCAACAATCGCCTTGTTTGTTTCCAGTGCCTCTTTCCCGCCGCGGAGCACGCACGCGTTTCCACTTTTTAAAATAAGTCCCGCTATCTCTACCACCACATTGGGGCGTGATTCAAAAATCACACCGATCACGCCAATGGGAACGCGCATGCGCTCGAGAATCATTCCATTCGGGCGCTTCCCCAGCGACTCAATCGATCCTACCGGATCCGGAAGCGCGGCAATATCGCGAAGCGCTTGGGCGATGGACTTCACCTTATTCTCATCCAACTCAAGCCTGCGCCGCAATGCCGGAGCAACATCCGAATATTGTTTGAGGTCACGTTGGTTGGCCTCCAAAATCAAACCGCCTTGCTGATCGAGCGCATCCGCCATCTTTATTAAGGCACTATTTTTTACTTCAGTCGACAAACGAGCCATCACGGGTAGTGTGGCTTGAGCCGCTGAAGTTTTTTCTAAAATATATTCCCTTAAATCCATATGCTTCTTCTTTACTATACAATATGGGTGTTTTTGTGATACGTCTTTGGGCAACTATCGGAGGCTGATGAGCATGGTTCCCGCCCACGGCGGGATCATCAGCCGAGATCGTAGGAGGCGGCCACCGCTGGGTGGCCGAACTCTGGTGCCCGAAGGCGTGTCGCAACAACACCCTACCGACTCAACTCCTTCGCCCTCTCAAAAGCCGCAAGCGTTGCCTTCTTCCAAAGCTCAATATACTGCACCGAGTCAATCGAAGCAATTGCCGCTTGCGTGGTGCCACCTGGTGACGTTACACGATTGCGTAATTCACTCGGGGCTATTTGAGGGTCATTTGCATACAAGAGAGCACTTCCAACAAGTGTCTCACTCACAAGCGTTCGTGCTTGCTCGGGCGTAAACCCTAATCCCACCGCCGATGCCTCCAGTGCCTCTGCCAGCAAAAAGAGGTACGCCGGACCACTGCCGCTGATGGCGGTTGCGGCGTTCATTAAATTCTCATCGGATACTTCCAAAGATTGACCAAACGCTTGCAATACTTGAGTCACTACTGTTTTATCTTCCGCGGTCACGGAGGATGAAGCGATCCAAGCCGTGAGTCCTTTCCCAATTTGCGCCGGTGTGTTGGGCATGGTCCGTACTATGCGATGCGCGTCGAACATCGACGCCAACCCATCCATTGAAACACCAGCCATAATCGAAATAAGAAGATGATCCGAAACTTTTCCTTTGATCTCGGGACCCAAGATATGCGCCTGCTGTGGTTTAACGGCAAGTAAGAGGATCGTGGTTGAACGGATAAGGTCTTCGAGTGTCTCGCAGGGGGTAAGGCCTGCTACTTTTGCTTGGACTCGGCGCTCGGGGTCCACGTCATGCGCGCTCACCTCAAACCCCGCCGCAACCAGCGACCGTGCGATTGCCTCACCCATAACTCCGTAGCCAATGATTCCGATCCGCTGCATAAGGTTCTAGACGCTAGGTTCTAGGTTCTAGATTTCGAACGGACCCGATTACGATCGGCGCGCTCTAGAACCTAGTCCCTAAAACCTAGAACCTCAATAAGTAATAAGATAATCCCGATGAATCACATCAAGGTCTTTAATATCACCCTCCTTCATTCGATGGGTGAGCGAGAGTGCATCAATGAGCACCGCGCCGCATCCAATCCCATGCCCGTCGCGGTCCACAATCTCCACAATCTCTCCGGCGTGGAATGTGCCAATCACTTTGCGTACGCCCACGGCGAGCAAGGTCTTGCTCGCCTTCACGGCCGTCACGGCGCCGTCATCAATCTGGAGCATCCCGGTCGACGCGCGGCTGGCAATCATCCATCGATCATGAGCGGATACTTCCTTGGGCGAACGCTTGGGGAAGAATCGTGTGGCCGGAATGTGGCAACTCATCAGGTCTGCAATTTCAACACACATCTTACCATTGGCAATATATGTTTCTACGCCTCCAGCGATCGCCAACTGCGCGCCCTTGAGCTTAGTGAGCATCCCACCCATGCCGCCCGATGATGTGGCCTTAGAGCAGTAGGCAAAAAATTCTTTTGTCACGTCACTCGTGTCGCACACAAGGTGCTTGGCATCGTCGTTGGTGCGAGGGTCAGCGGTGTAGAGCCCCGATTGATCCGTAAGATAAATAAGATGCGAGGCTTCCGAAGCTACCGCAACAATCGCGGCCAACGCATCATTTTCCCCAAATGATTCAGGCTCACCATTGGTGAGCGCATCATTTTCGTTAATCAAAGGAATCACCCCGGAGGCAATGAGCGCCGCAAGGTTCGATCGAAATGCTTCAAAGAGCTCCCGCCGACCCAAGTCGGTGCGTGATAATACAAATTGCGCCACTACTAAGCCTTCTTTAGCCAACGCTTTGCCATACGCCTCCATTAATCGCGTCTGCCCCACCGCGGCTAATGATTTTTTGTCCTCAAGTCCAAGGTTTAGAGTGCGGCCCATGCGCACGGCGCCACTGGTGACAAAAATTGGGGCATATCCTGCCCCAATGAGTTTCGTTGCCTGATGTGCGTAACAATCAATCACCGCCTCACTCACCGCCCCGGTATGGTCGGTAAGGACATTGGTTCCAATTTTTAATACGATCGCTGCCATACATTGTTTATGCTTTTTTTAACGCTTCGATGAGCGTCTCTTTTGATTGCATACCGCGCCATTGCCCCACCACCGCGCCACCTTTTATCACAAATAACGTAGGTACGCTTAATACCTTGTAGGAGTTGGCCACATCCATCGCTTTATCGATATCGAGTTTGACCACCTTGGCGTTTCCACCCACCAATTGCGCCACTTCTTCCAATACCGGCGCCATCAATTTGCAGGGCGCACACCACGTGGCGTAAAACTCCACGAGCACAGGTTCAATACTACCTAATACTTCGGTTTGGAATTGACTTCCAATGAGCTCTTGAACTGCCATAGGTTGATGAAAAAGAGAGATACAAAGTATCTTTTATACTACAAGAATTATACGCACAAATCAAGACTCTTATATTGCTCAAACACCCTTGGTTTGATACGCTATACGAGAACCTTATCTATACGTTTGTATGCCAGACCGTCCTATCCTTCCCAAAGATTTGCCTCCAACGATCGATACGGCAAAACGCGATGTCTCAAAATCCCTCGAAATGCCGCAATGGGTTCAAGAGCTTCTCAAAGATACCACTCCGGTACAATATTTTAACGAGAATGATGACATGGTGGAAAAACCCACCAACGAGCGTGTCAAAGAACTCATCGAACAAAAAAAGATTACTCTTCAAAAATTTTTCAAACAGTTCTTCCGGGGCCTCCCAGCGTTGGTTCTCAAGAATGCCGACCTCACCACACCGGTGTGGACGAATACCGTGACCAAACTCACGGGTGCTCAAGCGGGCATCAAGGAATGGGTAGAAACACACGCCCACTATTTCCCCGAGGACATGGATGGCATCCACGATCGCATGGGGCTCTCTACAACAACTCAGGATCTTGAAGCATGGGAACAACAAACCCTCGAACAAAGCGTGAAGGAACTCTTGATTGAGCTGTGGAACGGGATGAGCAGTAATGTCCAATCCTCGACGCCGATAAAAGACAAGGTCAACATGTTTGAGGGCCTCGCCAATGGTCTGCATGGTTCTGTAAAAACGTTGGGTAAAACATTCAAAGAAATTCATCCGTATCCATTTCGAACAAAACTTGAACGAAAGGAATTTTTTGCAAACATTCCTCATGGAGAGGATGTTGTTTTGCAGTGGCCTCCGCACGAAGGCGAAGAGTTGATTTACCTTAGTGGCGAACCACCCGATGCGCCCATTACACTACGCGTAAAAACAACGGGCGAAAATCAACAAGAGCTCTCAATCCCCATCCCCGACGATCTCCGATACCCCGAGGATAGAATGAGCCTGCTATACCAGCCACCATCGATGGATAATTTCCCGCTCTATTCTCAACGGGAATTTATGTTTAAGAGCTTTGAGGAACGCGTCGACGACAAACATATTCAATTGCGTAGAATCGCGGGGCATAATGATTACGTGGTTGTGATTGATACAGACTCTACCGAAGCGGCGACCGAAGGGGCGCGCAAGAGGACAACAATATTTCTCGAGTCACAACTCGGGCCCGTTCAATGGGAAGCCACCTTTGAGCACGTCGTATGGTGGGCCGAGCAAGAGAAATTGAATGCCGAAGCGCTCCGTAAAAAAACCCGCGAGCGTTTACGAAGCATCGAATGGAGCGCTGATCTTAGTCGATCTCGCCGACGCGAAGCCGCCATGGCATCAGTATAACAAACATAAAACCGCCCCGAGAAATCGGGGCGGTTTTATGTAGCTTACGTTACTTATCTTGCTTATCAGCTTATCTCGCTTCACCTACGAGCACCCGCTCGTTGATCCACATTCCATACACTTGTAGCAGGATCCGTTGCGCACCATCATACTCCCGCACTCCGCACAGAGCTCCGCATCACGCTGATTCTGAAAGGTGAATATCAGTCCATTGCCGCCACTCTTCTCTGGAGCAGAAGACTCGGGCATTGAAAACGTCGCGGTCGGTGCAGAGACGATGGGAACAGCCACCGATACGGTGGGGGTCGGCGTCGGTAATGTTTGTTGTACATTCCCTTCTTCGATAATCGCGTGTACATTTGCCGCTTCTTCGGGGCTTAAAAATTTTACCGCAAGCCATCGGAAGATATAATCCATGATGGATTTGACCATGGGGATTTGTTTGTTGGTGGTAAACCCTGAAGGCTCAAACCGCATGTAGGTGAATTTATCAACGAGCACTTGCAGCGGTACACCGTATTGCAGGTTCAAACTTACACTGGTGGCAAACGCATCCATAATCCCCGAAATCGTTGACCCTTCTTTGCTCATGGTAATAAACACTTCACCGGGTCGGCCATCTTCGTAGAGCCCCACGGTAATGTACCCCTCGTGCCCGCCAATCGAAAACTTGTGTGTGAGTGCTTGCCGTTCATCGGCGAGTTTCTTTCGTTGAGGTTGGAATACCACCCATTGTCCATCGGCTGGGGTCGCGGCTTGGCCTTCTTTCTTACTGCCGTCCTCTTTGCCGGTATTCAATGGTTGTGTGCGCTTGCTGCCATCGCGGTAGATGGCGAGAGCCTTGAGCCCGAGCTTCCATCCTTGCAAGTAGGCATCCATAATTTCTTCAATTGTGGAATGCTCGGGCATGTTCACGGTTTTGGAAATGGCGCCGCTAATAAATGGTTGGGCGGCGGCCATCATGCGCACGTGGCCCATGGGCTGAATACTGCGCTCACCGTTCTTAGGTTTAAACGCGCAGTCAAACACATTCAAGTGTTCGCTCTTCAACTCCGGCGCACCTTCAATCGTATCGTTTTTATCAATGTATTCAATAATGGCACGGACTTGTTCCTGGGTGTACCCAAGGCTCTTCAAGGAATTCGGTACGGTGCGATTAACAATCTTCATGTACCCCCCACCCACCAGCTTCTTGTATTTGACCAGTGCAATATCCGGTTCAATCCCGGTCGTATCACAGTCCATCATAAAGGCGATGGTACCCGTGGGGGCCACCACCGTTACTTGACCATTACGCGATCCCCACGCTTGAGTAAACTCGAGCACATCGTCCCATGAGCGAATACTCTCGCGACTTAAGTCCGCAGGAATAATACGATGGTTAATGGCGTCAACGGCTTGACGATGTTGGCGCATCACACGCATGTATGGTTCTTGATTCAATGTATACCCATCAAAAGGGCCGACATGCCGACTCATCACCGCTGATTGGCGATTCGCAATACCCGTCATCACGGAGGAAAGTGCGGCACACCACGCGCGACCTTCTTGGGAGTCGTAGGCAACACCACGATCCATCAAGAGCGCCCCAAGGTTTGCGTACCCAAGTCCCAGTGGTCGGAACTTAGAAGAATTCTCCGCAATTTTGGCCGTGGGGTAACTGGCATTGTCCACGATAATTTCTTGCGCGGTGATCATCACTTCGATCGCGTGTTTGTAGAGCTCCACATCAAACGATCCATCGTCCCGTTTAAACTTTAAAAGATTTAACGAGGCGAGATTACAAGCCGAGTCGTTGAGATACATGTATTCAGAGCAGGGGTTCGAAGCATGGATCCGGTCGGTGTTAGAGCTCGTGTGCCAGTTGTTAATCGTGGTGTCGTACTGGATGCCTGGGTCTCCGCATACATAGGTGGATTCGGCAATCTTCCATAATATCTCGCGAGCATTGTGTGTTTCTACACTTTGACCACCCTTTACCGCGCGCGTACTCCATTGTCCGTTTTGTTCCACTGCTTGCATAAATTCATCGGTCACCCTAACGCTGTGGTTCGCGTTTTGGAAGAACACCGATGTATAAGCCTCGCCATCGATAGCACCGTTATACCCCGAGTCGATCAATGCCCACGCTTTCTTTTCTTCTTTGGATTTGGATTCGATAAATTCCATCACGTCGGGGTGATCGACATTCAAAATTACCATCTTGGCGGCTCGTCGGGTTTTGCCCCCCGACTTAATCACGCCCGCAAACGCATCAAAGCCTTTCATAAAACTCACGGGTCCTGATGCCGTGCCACCGCCGCTTAACCGTTCCTTACTCGATCGCAAGGGTGAAAAATTCGTTCCCGTGCCCGACCCAAACTTAAAGAGCATTCCTTCGGTTTTAGCCAGGCTCAAAATCGAATCCATGGTGTCCTGAATGGAGTTAATAAAGCACGCCGAGCATTGAGGGCGAATATAATCATCTTCCGAGACCTTAGCGACTTGGTCCGATACACTCCAGTAGTATCGTCCCACGCCCGACCCTTTATCGTAGCGGTGTACCCCGCAATTAAACCAAACGGGTGAGTTGAAGCACGCGTATTGATTAATAAGGATGGCGGTGAGCTCGGCGTAGAATGTTTCGGCATCATCATCGCTGGCAAAATAACGGTCCGTCTTGCCCCAATCCGTAATCGTGCGGCTCACGCGGTCAATTAATTGTTTAGCAGAGGTTTCACGTTTACTTTTTTCAAGATCTCCATAAAAATATTTACTGGCAACAATATTGGTAGCGTTTTGGCTCCAAAACGAAGGCACTTCAACATCATGTTGTTCAAAAATAACCTTGCCACTCATGTCAATGATGCTCGCAATGCGTTTTTCCCAACTAATCGCATCAAACGGGTGTTGCCCCACGCGGGTGAGCACGCGTTTAAATTGCAGTCCGGTCGGCAGCTGCGCAATGATCACATCATTCAAAGTTGGGGTAGATGCTTCACCAACCATGGATGTTGCAACCTCTTTTTGCTTTAAAGGGGCGGAAGAGGGGGTCATACGAGTAATTAGTAATTGGAAATTAGTAATTTTGAATATATCTTACCGGACGCTTACCTTTTGTTTTTTCCTACGTTAAGGTCTAAAAGCGCTTTTTGGAATTCACCAAGATCTTGGAAAGACTGGTACACCGAGGCAAATCGAATATAGGCTACGGAATCAAACCGTTTTAATGCCCTCATAATGATGTCACCAATAAGGCGCGAATCGATTTCCCTGCGCGGTGGCGCACCTTCCTTGTTGACCACATGTGCTTTAATGGCAATGTCTCGTTCAATACGATGGATCAGTCCACTTACCTTTGCACTGGTAGCGGGTCGCTTTTCTAATGCGCGTAAAATTCCGCCTTCCATTTTTTCTCTCGAATACCCTTCTTCGTGGCCATCGCGTTTTTTGACAATGATGTCGAGGAGTTCCATTTCTTCGTACGTACTAAATCGGAACATGCATCGGCGACACGTTCGTCGCCGTCGGATCGCACGCCCATCGTGGATCTCTCGGGAATCCAATACGCGGGTATTGGCGCTCGAACAAACGGGACACATCATAGGTAGTACCAATCAGTATTCAAATAGGATACGAATACCTGCGAACAATTATGTATTGTTTATGTATTCGAATGAATTTGGATTAATTCGGATACTGATTTGTATTTTCTCACTTATCAACATACAACTATATGTAGTGGTGACAAACATTATTATACCACCACATAAAGAAAGAGAAAAGAGAATGTCAAGGGGAGGTGGAGAGGCATCGCCCAAAATTTTGAAAAATACCGCTCGTTCTGCGACCCAGCGGTCGCAGCCGATCTACGCGCTCACCACAATGACTCCGACTGCGGTCGGAGACCATGCTCATTGTGGCTGCGCGGGTTATTTTTCCAAACTCTGGGCGACGCCTCGAAAATAAAAAAACGCCGGCAAATAAAATCTTGCCGGCGACCTGAACGTGATCAGGATTTTGTTAGCATGCGCTGCGCTCAAGGATCTTCATATCCGTATCGCAGTCCGCGCAACGGTATCCCAGTGCTCGCCCTCCAAGGCCACCAGTGTACCGAAGACCCGACGACCCACAACGAAAGCATCGATACGAACCACTTATATCCAAAGGTTGCGCTGGACAGTCTTTGGTCCAGCAGTACGCAACGCACTCTTTGTTGTTTTGCTCCACCGGAGCTTCGCAGGCTTTGCAGCGGACCAAACCCTCTTCGCCTCTTAAAATCTTCCAGAAATAGTCACTTGTGCCTACTCCGGGGTGGGAAGACTCTTTACCGCAACCCATACATTGTTGTATGCCTGACCCCGTGGGAATTCGATACGTCTTCTGATCGTGACACGTCCGACAGTCGTGCACCTCATATACAAACGTGCCGACGCCACGGTACTCTGGGCGATACTCCATCTTCAATCGTTCCCGCAAACGCTCGAGATTCTCCCTTCGAATGGACCGTTTCTTCCTCCAAGACACCGTTTAGCCTCCTTCCTGCCATTAGGCAGCAAATTGTTCCACGTGGAACAATTTTAAAACCCCTTTCGTATTGAAAGGGGTTCCTTGAGCGATGATGGAGTACTTTGCCTTTATTTAAGCCATCCCAACACAACGAACACCTTCCAAGAGGTGGTCGTTGTAGTTGTTTGTGATCGGAGAAATTGAAAATACATAATTATATGATAAATGTACAACGATTATTAGTATTTGTCAATCCATGCGTACATGCCGACCCAACTTATAGAATTGTTCCACGTGGAACAATTTGACGTTAGCTCCCTGGTCTTTAACATAGGGTTTGGTGCTATAGAATACTCATTCTTATCCCCATATCAGTGGATAAGATATTAATTTACCTTTGTTTAAACAAAATAACAGGGGATAGCTTATGGCATCAATTGACCTAGTGATTAATAAATCAACATAACAAATAATTGAATTAACTATTGCTATCTTGATACTTTACTTTATTCCCCTCTTTAAATTGTTCCACGTGGAACAATTTACTTACAAATATACTAAAACCGCCATTTACGGGCGGTTTTATAGATTTCTGTCCTTTCTGGACCGTACCGGGATCGAACCGGTTACCTCGTCCATGCCATGGACGCGCTCTACCAGGTGAGCTAACGGCCCAGAAAAAAAAGAAAGTCTACGATAAAATAATATTTGCAATACAGGTTAACTCATGGTAGATGTGCGCTGAAAAATAATCAACTCGACAAACTCCTTTATAGTTCAATTTTTTTGTGATCTTTCCTATTGTTCGTTGATCAATTACAGTTTTATAAAACTGCGCTTGGGGAATTTTTGTAGTTTTGGACCAGAATTCCATCAACTCTAGAACATCCTGGTCGTCCCTGCATTGTACCGTACAACGAAATTTTAGATTATCGATCGGATAACATTGTTTGAGTAATTTGATGAATAATTGGATTATTCTCGGATCTGAATTACCAAACGTTAATGATCCTGATCTATTTTTTGATCCTTCTGCTAAATACAGTATCGCGAGTATACTTCTAGCGAAATCATCATTTTCTAGGTAATTTTGTAGATATAAATTATTAAATGTTATGGAATTTATATAAGCTCTTTGTTTTTCCTTTTTTATCATTGCGGCCTTAATACGAGCTCTACTCAATGAACTATTCACTAACGCATTTAAACGCATAGTAGCTTTTTGACTCATTATTACATCCTTACACCAGTATGATAAGGTGCTTTTTACTATTGTTACCTTCAGCTCTGCAATAATCTCGCTATAAGTTTTACCTTCCTGGCGAAGCTTTTGTGCTAATTCTTTTAAATTGTTCTGCATAATATTGTACTGTAGACGATGTACATGTACAATATCATTCTTTATTCCAAATCCCAAGGCAATCTTATTCCTAAATTGTTCCACGTGGAACAATTTAATCTTCAATGCGCCTGTCCCGCTTTAACTGGAGAACAATTCACTCACTCCCTCCCCTTCAAGGAATCCTTCTTATATTTTACATTAATGCTATAGAATAGGGTAGCTATCACGACAGGGGATGATGGGCTTCTTAAATAAACTACCCGCCATCGCCTTGGACCTAGGCAGAATCGAACTGCCGCCTCCGCAATGCGAATGCGGCGTACTACCACTGTACTATAGGCCCGAGGCCATGGCACGATGTCTGCAAATTGTTCCACGTGGAACAATTTAGCCAAAGGTGTGATTTTCCCGCTTTAGCGGGGAATAATTTTCTACTGGGTACCCACCCATATTGATTTAGATCCGTCTTCTAATAATAGGTATTTGAGCAAAAACCTGCGAAGGTCTTAATGTTGTATATTATAACATTTAATTGACAATTATTACAAATAAATACTATAATAATATTCTATTGCCCCCGAAGGGAATCTCCGCCAGAGGCGGATCAGCCTTTGGCTGAGAACCCTTCCATATATGCCCCCGGCAGGAATCGAACTTGCATTTACCCCTTAGGACGGGGTTGTTCTATCCATTAAACTACAGGGGCGCTTAATCTCTCACCCTCAACGCTTTGCAAAGAATATCATGATTAGGCTTGATTGAAAAGTGTTCCATTTTATATTCCCACATCAATAACCCCATGATTGTTCTCTGGCAACCATCGGAGTCCCGCCAGCTTGGTCTCCGGCCTTTGGGCGGAGTGGCGGAACGAGATCGTAGGAGGCGGCGGCCGCTGGGCCGCCGAACTCTGGTGTACAGAAAACGATCACGGGGTTGTCTCATTCCCCTTTTGACACCAAGCCCAACCATGGGTACAATGCTGTTGCTTGTTCCTTCTCGTTTAGTGTTAATTCTACCAGTGTTTTATGGCTATGTTTCAGAAAACCACCACCCCAAATTCAACGGAACAACCTGAAAGCGAAACTGTTATTGCAACCGGTGTAAAAGTAGAAGGAGAGGTTGCCTCAAGGGGAAATATTAGTGTCGAGGGAGAGGTGTACGGGAGTATCAAAACAGATCAACATCTGCGCGTAGGGGCAGGGGCGAAGATTTTTGCCAATGTGAAAGCGCAATCTGCCTTTGTGAGCGGTACAATCTCTGGAAACATTAAAATTAAGGACCGTCTAGAACTTACGGAAAGCGCAGTTATTATCGGAGATGTTGAAACAAAAACAATCATTGTTGCTGAAGGGGGGACACTCCATGGAAAAGTAGAGATGCTCAGTGATACAAAGAGTAAAGAAATTCGAGCCACTGCCAAAGCAGACTCTAAAAACCCTAAAGACGATGGTGACGCGCAATCATAGTAGCTTGAAAATACAGTCCCTAAGCCCGGGTGTATGTACAGCTATCTCTACGATGAGTATTGTTCGCTCCCTAGCTACCAACGCTCTTTGGCTGCTATTGAAACACGTCTCAACGACCTCGAAATTCATGGAAATATCTGCCGGATGACGCCGTTAAAAAACCTTCGAGACACCATTGACCTTGAACACAAGAAGGGGTCCACAACCATTGTAATAGTGGGCGACGACTCCCTTGTCGAACGTGTCGTCAATATTGTTGCTAGCCACTACCCAGAAATTGTTGTTGGGATTATTCCATTGGGTGGAAATAGTCACGATATCGCACAAACCCTCTCCATCCCGATGGGGTTGGACGCCTGCAATATTCTGTCGTACCGCATGGTGCGGATACTGAGGCTTGGTAAGATTAATAATCGATACTTCTTGGCAAGTGTTGTTTGTGAAGGCAACATTTCCATTGATTGCGATCAAGTATTTACGGTAAAAACTTCCGATGGCGGATCGTCGTCGATTCGCATTACGAATAACCCCTATGAGAGCGTGGACCACCTCCACGCGGCTCCCCCACTACGAATGGTGTTTGAGAGTGCTCGGCGAGGACCACTACGCAGCACCAAAGAAAGTAATTTTTTAAATCATCGGTTTACCATTCACGCACAGGATCGTATTAAGGTTCGCATCGATGAACATCTTGTGGTTGCAGCTCCTCCGATTACCGTGGAAAGTTCTACTCGAAAACTTCGTGTTATCACGGGGGCACTGCGACCATCGATTCGATCAACGCTTTCAACCAACCAAAAACTTCTCGAAAAAAAATCGCCCGCTGATCCGTTGTGGATGTGAGTATAGATGCTGATCTACGCAGATAACAACGCTGATAGTCGCTGATATGAAAAAAGAATACCAATAAGGTATTCTTTTTTACTTCCGCGTAAATCTGCGTTTTGATCCCCGCCTCTCCCTAACGGTAGACAGGTACCGGCCAGGCAGGCGCGTCTATCCGCTTCTATTCTACGGCTAATGGCACAACACTCGCCACTTCCGCAACACGCAGCCGTGTGTCCTCAACCACCATGCGTTCAGTGCTGATGCTCACAACCATGGCGCGTGGAATAATTTCTTCCCGGCCAAGAGAAAAAATGTAGGGGAATGTCGCAATGATGTATTCCACAACCATGTGTGTTTGATCATCAATGCTCCAGTGAATAATACGTCCTCGGTATTCACCCTCACGGGTAAAGACCGGTAAGTATTTGAGCTGTGTATCCAATACTTTCATACCACGCATTTACAAAGCCTTATGGGCCTTCAGCGATCGCAACTGTTGTATATAAAGTAACATTGTTGAAATCGCCCAATAGAGTGTGAGCCCCGAAGGGATACGCATCCCAATCACAATCGTCATAATCGGGAACACATACATCATTTGTTTGTTCATGATCGAAGCCATTTGTTCATCTTTTGCTCCATCAACAGGTTGACTAACGGTGGGGGGTTTGGGGAGTGATTTTGCTTGAAGAAATTGGAACGCACCAGCAATCACTGCGAGCACCACATTTGGTTGCCCAAGATTTGCTCCTAAAAACGCTGTATGGATTGTTTGGGGGGCAGCCACAAACGAATACAAGATGCCACTAGGGATACCCGCACCAAGCCCTATACGGAATGCCTTATAGAGTGCAAGGAGCACAGGCAATTGAAGAAGAACGGTGACGCAAGAAGAAAATGGATTCACCTTTTGTTGTTTGTAAAGTTCCATTAATTCTTTCGAAAATTTTTCCTTATCATCTTTATATTTTACTTTCAGTTCTGCAATAGCGGGTTGCAGTCGCTGCATGGATTGCTGGGCCGTGAGTGATTGCTGTGTGAGTGGGTATAAAAACGCTCGCACGGCGATGGTCACGAGTACGATCCCCCACCCAATATTCCCTCCTGCGATCACCGTAAAGGTGATGAGGAGATTAAATAGTGGTTGATAAAAAATCGAAAAAAACAATGCGGACATATGTTCAAATTTTAGACTTCATCAACACCTCCGGTACTGAATGGGTTGCAGCGTAACAGCCGCCGAACTCCAAGGTATATCCCCTTACCAACGCCGTACTGCCGTATCGCATCAATCATGTATTGCGAGCACGAGGGATAATACCGGCATTGACGCCTCCCCCCAAAACGGTACCGCCATTGGTGGTCCCAAGAGAACGCGGTTTGGTAGAATCGGAGGACGTTCGTTGTGATGCGGACCCCGATAGTTGAGACCATACAAAGGGGTGAAGACGTTGGAGACATTGACGACACTCTTGAAGAATAGCTTGTTCATCATCGGGGCGCTTGCGGACCACAATAACACTATCTATGGGGTTCCGATCCGGGCGCGTCGCAATACTCCAAGAACGTACCTGTTCACGCAATATTCGGCGTAAACGATTGCGGATGGTTGAACGCTTTGAAACCTTTGTCGAAATGACGATGGCCCAGCGATCAAGAGTGGCACCCTCTTGCCAATACCATTGGAGATGGTTCGTACGCACCTTCTTCCCGCTTTTGTAGAGCTGTTGGATCTGGCGCGTCGTGGATAAACGGTGACTGGGCATGGCAGCGGACTTATCGACCAGAAGTCGATAGGCTCTTACGGCCTATGCGGCGACGTCGAGTAATGACATCTTTACCGGTAGCAGTACTCATGCGCTTACGAAACCCGTGGCGACGTGCGCGACGACGAACTTTGGGTTGATAGGTACGTTTTGGCATACAATACGTTTATTAATTTATTAGTTTATTTGTTTATTATGGTATTTAATAAACGAATAAATTATTAAATCAATAAATTACTAAAGATTATGCCTTATATACTATACTATTTAAGGCAAAACGTCAAAAGTACCCAACGTTGTCCCCAATTCATCCACAGGTTATAAACATGCCAAAACAATTGGTACTCTGAAGCGTTGTTGACATATCCACAAGTATGCTATCATAGAAGTCATCACAATATTAAAAAATATTCGGCGTTGAATGTATGGGAGACTTCACCGCATTTCGTATCACCACGTGCTGCAACGGTTGAATACCTCAACAGTATGGGTGATTTTTTATTTACCATCTCAGTCAATCTCGTAATTTTTCCATCGGTATGATGACGAACACTCAATTATGGCAGTCGGTACTGGCAGAACTCGAACTCTTAGTCAGTCGCGCTAATTTTAGTACATGGTTTAAAGATACATCTATTGCCTCATACGAAGAGGGCCGTGTTGTTATTCGTGTTCCCAATGCCTTTACCCAAGCTTGGCTTGAGAAAAAATATCATCCCGCCATTATTAAAGCAATTTCTAATATCACCCGAGAGGTCGTCAAAGAGATTATCTATAAGGTGGAGATGCTTCGCACGCCGATCGAAACCCCAGTGATGATGTCTACGACCACCCCCGAGGGCGAATTCCCCCTCCCAACACCCGTGGCGGGAGTCTCAACAGGACAACGATTTGATAACCACCCCAGCGGTATTAACAAAAAATACAGTTTTGACACCTATATTGTGGGAAAAGGGAGTGAATTAGCCCATGCGGCGTGTTTGGCGGTGGCTACGAACCCCGGCAAATCATACAACCCTTTATTTATCTATGGTGGAGTAGGATTGGGCAAAACTCACCTCCTCCACGCCCTTGGAAACAAATCTATTGAACAAAACCCGAACGTAAAAATACTCTACGTTACTTGTGAACGGTTTACCAACGACTACATCCACTGCGTTCGCAATGGAAAGGGTAAGGAATTCAACGACCTCTATCGCGGAATGGATATTTTAATGGTTGATGACATTCAATTCCTTACTGGTAAAGAGGGGACACAAGATGCATTTTTCCACACATTCAACGAACTCCATCAACAGAACAAGCAAATTGTTATTAGCTCAGACCGTCCTCCAAAAGCAATTGCCACACTTGAAAATCGCCTGTTAACGCGGTTTGAGTGGGGAATGATTGCGGATATTAGTCAACCCGACCTTGAAACCCGGATTGCAATACTCGAATCCAAGTGCCAGGACCATAATATTGTGTTGGATCATGGCATCCTTACCTATATTGCAGAACTTGTTCAAAACAACATCCGTGAATTAGAGGGGGCACTCAATCGCCTCGTGGCGTATCGTGATCTTAATCACATGGAATTAACCCCTGAAAACGTGCGGTCAATCCTTTCAACACTCCAGACAACGACCACACAATCAAAACATCAACCCGTGAATATTCGCGGCCTCATTAACACGGTGGCTGGGTACTATGATCTCACGATCGATGATTTGTTGGGCAAGAGTCGAATGAAGCGGTTGGCCCTACCACGACAGATCATGATGTACCTTATGCGTGTTGAAATGAAGAGTTCTTTCCCAACCATTGGGCAGGAGGTGGGGGGAAGGGATCACACCACTGCAATACATGCTTATGAGAAAATAAATAGAGAAGTCCAAGTAAATGAAAAAATGCGAACAGATATCGAACAATTAAAACAGCGTTTATATTCGTTTGCAACGGCATGAGGATAACTAGTGTATAAGGTGTGCAATAGCTTGGGATATCTTGAGGGTAATTTGTTGATAATTACCCTCTTTTTATTGAAAAAGTTTTTGTATCTTTTTATCCACCTCTTATCCACTTATTAAAATGTTATCCCCACCAACATATCCACACCAATTTTTCCCTTAATATAAGGGTGTTCATAACTTATACACACTAATCCACAGCCCTATTACTATTATTATTGACTTTATATACACTTACATTAAGATACGACGTATAGGGTAGTTTATTTATTTAATAATTTATTTGTTTATTAAGAAGAGAATAAATCAATAAACAGTGTGTATGAAATTTTCGGTGTTAAAGGAACATTTATATAATGCGTTACAGGTGGTTAGTTCGATCGCATCCAAAAACCTTACTCTCCCAATCTTACAAAATGTTCGTATTAGCGCCCAACAAGGGGCACTCGAATTTGCAACCACAAACTTGGAGATTGGAATGCGCTACAGTGTACGGGGTAAGGTTGATGAGGTGGGCGAGATCACGGTGCCTGCTCGGGTGTTTTTGGAAATCGTCACCGTGTTTCCTAATGAGCGCGTCGATTGTGAGGTTGAAGGGAATACGCTCCATATTACTTGTGCGAATTCAAAAACTAGTTTGCGCGGAGTGTCGTCCGAAGAATTCCCCGTGATCCCCATACTATCTTCGGGTGTAGAGGTTGTATGCACTGTGAGTGATTGTACGGATGCATTGAGTCAAATTCTATTTTCGGTCGCCAGTGATGAATCACGCCCCGAGATCCATGGTGTGTTTATGAAAGCCGAAGGCTCAACACTTACCATTGCTTCTACCGACAGCTTCCGACTCGGTGAACGAACAATCCCACTCGTCATACCCGTATCCGAAACACAATCACGCATTGTTCCCCAACGCACCCTCCAAGAATTAGAACGGCTCGCGGGACATGCGGGTGATGAGACGGCCGTTAAAATGACCTTTGGTGAAAATCAACTCACCATCCGTTGTGGGGAGGGTGAGATTATTAGTCGGTTGATTGAAGGTCGGTATCCCGAATATCGGCAGGTGATCCCAAAAGACACAACCACGCATTCGACGGTGGCTACTAAGGAATTGATTGGGTTGGTAAAAGGGGCGAGTCTTTTTTGTCGAAGCGGCATGAACGACGTACACTGCTCATTCTCATCCACGGGCCAAGAATTGCGCATTAAGGCCGCCAATACCCAAGTGGGGGAATATGATGCCTCTATTAGCGCACAGGTCACGGGGGAAGAGAATGATATCACTCTCAACTACCGGTACCTGCTTGATGGGCTTTCGGCGATTAAAGGGGATATGGTAACACTAGACATGACACAAAAAAATAATCCTATTATTCTCAAATCCACCGACGCCAAGCGGCAATACTTGCATTTGATTATGCCGATTAAACAATAACTTCCTTTGTTATTCCCCGAGCCCCGCCGAAGCGGGGTTGAGGGGCGCAACACTTAGATTCAAAAGAACACCCAAAACGGGTGTTCTTTTTTTGGTGTCATCCTGGCCGAGACCAGGATCCGATCGTTGTTGGGATTCTGGACAAGTCCCGCTGTGGCGGGACCAGAATGACGGAGTGGTGGTTTTGGTTTTCTACTTCCGTAACAATTTCTCAATAGCCGCGGCGGTCTTGGGGCTCCAGAAGCGTGAGGATTCTTCGTCCGGGAGTTTAATAAATGCTCCGGGACCGTTCCCAAGTTTTGCGATCGTGATTTCCCCTTCAGGGGTATGGAGGGTAAAGCGGCCTTTCTCCATATGCTCTATTACATTGCTTACTTCACGGAATCGTCCATGGGCGGTTAACCCTGTATTTTTAAGGATTCTCCCGATACTTTCATCCACCGATGGTTGCGGTATTTCAATATGTGCGCCATTACTCACGGGGAGATTTTTGGGCGCATGGGACTCAAGCATGGAGGCGCCACTACCACCTTGTGATGGTGTATCTTCAATATGAGGCGCTTGTGTTGAATGCTCGGGGAAGTGGTGTTGTGCTCGTTCAAGAAGTTTATTGAGTACTGACTTCCATTGTGCCTCATCTTTAATTTCCACTAACCATGTGTTGCCAACATGGTTCACGCCCATGGCTTTGTGGAAATCATCTTGTGTAATACCCACGCTATCACCCCCCTTAATATTTTTTCCTTCCAATAGTAGTCGCGCATTCTCTTTTAAATTTTGCAGTTGCGAAACTTGCGCGTCGGTCAACTGCCCTGGTTTCATTCCATGTTGTGTAAGGAACTCTCGATCAAAGATTTTTTGCGCAATGCGGCCCGATGAACTCGCGCTCAATTGCCCAGCGGCCTCTTGAGCGGCGAGCGCTTCTTTTAAGTCTTTACCAATGGGGCCGGTGGGGTCGACTTGTCGGCCCGGGTCAACAAACTTGCCTTCATAGGGTTGTCGGCGTTCAGTGTGACCACCGCTAAAATCAATCGGGGGAGCGCCCCTTCCACCCCGGCCAATGGCGTTGTGCGCGCTACTGCCTGAAAATGATCGACTATCCGAGCGTGGTCCCGAGGGGTCCACTTGGCGCCCCTCACCGGGCGTGCCGAATTGGATGGGAGCTGCCTTTGGTGCCGGAATGATTTGTGCGGGTGCGGGTGGTATGGCTGGTGGCGCTATTGGTGTGGGTGGAGTCTCAACAACTGTTGGAGTCGCTGAAGTTTCAGTCGGTTTGAGTGGTTCTGCAATAGTCGCGGGAGTTGCTATCTTAACCGCTTCCACTGATTTAGTTGCAACGGGACCTGCTGCTGGAGGTGCTGGTATAGGCTCTTTCAGGATCACTGGCGGAACAACTATTTTCTTTTCTATCGGCGCCGCGATTGGAGGTGGGGGAGTAGCAGGTGCCACAACCACCGGGTCAGGCTTCCCTATTGTTTTGGGGTCAAATGGGGGAGTCTCTCCTGTGGGCGGAGCGAGTCTCGGGGCTTTAATAGAGTTAAGATTAATTCTTCCTGATCCCACACTTTTATGGAATTTTGCAAATCCTACATTAGGGTCGGCATCCCCATGAATGGGGTGATTGAGTGGGACATTCACCGAGTGATACACCCCATCCATGCGCACACCCACAACGTTATACTTCATAATGTTTTGGAGCTCGTCATATTTGTGGTGTACGGTGTGTCCGGGAGGCAACGTATAGAATTCTTTTGTTTCAATATCTTGGTACACGCTTGTCCCTTTTATTTCATAATCAATTCCATCGCGCTGCCAGAATCGGTGGAACTCGTTGCCATGCGACGTATGCTCAATCCAATAATTAAATTTAACATTGTTGACGGGGGTATCAAGGGGCACCGAGTATTGGTCGGGGTCGTTGAGGGTTTGATAAAATTGTTTTTCGCTCGTGATATCAATAGCTTCAACATTCCGATTATTAATTGAGATGATCTGCGGGAGTTTAACGCGGTCGCCGTGGCTATCCAACTGTTCCACAACGCGCGTTTCAAACCGCACGCCATCTACCTCGTACATGCGCACGCGGTCGTTGACAAACGGTTCCGAACTTTTATTAACATACCCAAGGTCGCGCAAACTATGGATACTGCGCATGGTAAATAATACCTTGGGCGGCGCGTCGATCTGTTCGATGGGGTGGGGGGCTACAGGGGTTGGTTCGTGGTGGATCGGTGCGCTCACGACTGGTACTGTGCTCGGCTCATTTCCAAACGCCCATTTAAAGATTTTTCGTGGCAGCGCGATGGCGTGTTCAGCATTATGGTAGAAGCCTGCGAGCACGGCGTTACCCGCTCCACCATGCTGTTCGTAGGCATGCAGGATTTTATCAACCGTTGGGACAATGTCGGTGTCGCTCAAGTGCGCGGCAGCAGATCCAATACCAACCGCCCGCGCGAGCGTTGAGAGTGATTGAACAAACGATATTTTTTCTTTCCAAAATCGATTCCGCAATGGGTTCAACCCACCGCTAAAAAATTTAGTCGAGGCAACGCTCCCAATTCCTTGGGCCCACTCATACGAACATTTTTTAAGCACCTTATCCCAGGCCGCCACTTTGGCGCGTTCCAGCTCGTATTCGTCGGCCTCGAGTCGTCGTTTCTCTTTCCAATGGGTACGTTCAAAGGCATGGGTCTCTTTGGTGTACCGGATATAGTATGAAAACCCCGCACTACTAATTCCGCGTGCAGCGAGAAGCGCCGGGAACATGGCACTGCCCGCCACGAATACTGTGCTTGCGGCGTCGGCAGCGAGTTCTGTTTTGGTTGATTTTGAAACCACGTATTCGCCGATGATACGGGCGATTTCTTTCGCATATCGATCATCTTCCCATTGTTCATTTTTTCGATAGTCTTCGAGGAGTAATTTAAGACGGTCAACGAGTGCTTTTTTCCATTCTTGCGGCACATAGGCCATTCCTTCGATGGTTGTTTCGATGGCATGAATCTTCCCCGTGATCGCTGTTTCACCTTCATCTTTCGGTCCACCATCTTTCGTGAGCTGGTCTTTGATTTCTTTTTGCGCGGCTGTAATCACTTCGGCGAGCGCCCGTCGTTCTGCGTCCCTCATTCCGCTATGGAAAAAAAATTCGATGGGGGTGGTGGTAAAGGAGGCGACCGCTGTGATCTTTGATAAAATTTTAGCGGGCAACCCCACCACAACGCGCAACCATTGATATTTATTAAAAAGATTAACGCCGGCGTTGGGCAGCCACCCTTCATTGCCAAAAAAATTCGATGGTTTTTCCTCCCACGATTTCGGGTCGACTTCAGCTTCTTCTCCGCGACCCCATTCGTATTTTTCGTCGGTGGCTGCGGGGTCTCCGGGGCCAGGCGCCGTCTCACCGGCGTGTGAGGCCGCGGCCGCTCGGGCTTGGCGGAGCGCTTCTTCCATCTCATCTGCGGTACTCGGTGGCACCCCCGTGGGGCCCGTGCCCGCCGAAGCACTTGCAGTCGCTTCCTTCCCAAGGCGAATTTCCTCCTTGAGTTGCGCGAGTTCATCCGTAAGCGCAACCATCTGGTCTTCGATCGCTTTTATTTGTACAACAGACTCTGCCGCATCACGAGCAAGTCCCGCGATCTCGGTTTGTTTTTCATCCCTCTGCTCAACAAGGAGTTGCTCGAACGCCTCAAGTTCGTCGATGTCATCCATCAACGCAAGTTGTTCATCAATCTGCTCCTCGTCGGATTTTTTTGGCGCTTCGAATGCCATAGAGTTATTTTTTCTCAAGCACCCCTCGTAATTTTGTCGCCGTTAGATCGAGCGGGGGATTACATTGTTCGTGGATGGATGTTTTTTTGCTCGTGTATCCAACAATTTTTTTATTCTCGGGGTAAATAGTGACCGTGTCGCCACTATTGAATGTGACGGTAACAAGGAGGATGGGGTTTTTTTCAGGGTCCTCTCCATGCTCTACGGTGTAATTAATTGGTTCGTTGCCGGGGAAATAGAGGTGGCTCAAGAGCAGGTGAGTATGATCAATCGCCATCGTTTCATTTTCTAAATCCATTGTTAATTGCTTCAATCCTTCTGCCGTAAAGGGTTGGAGTTGGGTGGTGTTCTTTCTGCGGATGGAATCGTTTTCTATTTCAAGATCAATACCATCAACTCGAACCTGTTGAAGAATTGCGACGCCGTTTGTCTCTTTAAACGAACTTTTTACAACGTCAATCTTACTGGGGTCGACGTTTAAGCGGGCGGCGACTGCTTCACGAATCCGTATTCTTTCGCTGGGGTTGTTCATTTTAACGGTTGCCATCCATCGCGTTTCTGGGGGGAGTGCCAACAGCTCGGGAGGGGTTGTATCGACAACAGGGGGAATATCGGGCGTGGGTATGGGTGGTGCCGGCGGCGGGGCCGCAGATCGTGCTAATTCGGCGCGGCGTGCCTGAACTTTTGCAATCAAATTATTAAAGTCATCCAACTTTGTTGTGGCCGCGGCAAGTTTTGTGTTTGTTTCTGTGTTTTGCTTTTTAACTTCAGCAAGTTCTTGCGAGAACACAAGCATTTTTTGTTCGAGGGCGTTGGCCTTGAGTTCCAGCGCCGATTCCGTTGGTGGGGTTTTTGCCGCATCGAGTTGCTCCACTTTTTTAATGTTGATAATAATCGCGCTTATGTTGTCGCGCTTGGAACGTGGGTGCGTGGTCTCGATTGTTCCCCGCTTCATTGATTGCATCAGGAGGTTGCGCGTATTGCCGACAGGGCCACCGTTTTCATTGAGCACAGTGAGTATCTCGGTGTCGGTGAGGTTGTCGTGTACGCCATCGCAGGTGATCACGAGTTGCTCGCCCTCTTGTAAAGTAACGATCGTGGGGCGCGGTTTGGTGCTACTCGCACCTGCCCCACCCACAGCGTTGATAATATAATTACGCAGATCAAAATATGTATTCGCGTTTTCAACCTCAACCTTATTGGCGGGATCAAAAATATCTTTATCCTTCATGAGTGGTTTAAGAGCATCCCGATACCGTTGTTTTTCAACATCATTGAGCTGCGTGCCACCGGTGATGTGATCGTTTAAAGGGCCAAGATTGAGTGTGAGGTTCGCAAAAAAATCTTGCATCTCTCGGGCGATTGCAGGTCCCTGGTCTCGCAAGATAAGGTTATCATCGAGGGTCACCGAAACGAGTTTCCCATTAAGGAGTTTTTTATACACGCGGCTGTCGCCCACGTTGCTAATGATCGCTTTGCGCTCCCCATTCGGGCCATGCCAGATCTTCACAATCGATGCGGTGGTGGACAAATTCACTTTATCGGTGCCAGCATAATTTGTAGAAAGATACTTCGAAAGTTCGACTGAAGCGTCTTTTACGAGTTGTGTTAATTTTTCCGACGCTTCTTCGGCGGTGGCAAAGCCTTCGAGTTCCAGTACGTGGTCTTCAATATATTTTTTGACAAATGCCGACGCTTCTTCGGCGCCAGCGGGAGTGCTTACACCGTCGTACACGGCGTACAAACCATGTTCGTCGTCAACGGTAATGGAATCTTCGTTGGGGATTTTACCACCATCAATGGTGTCACCCGCTGCTTCAACGCCATGTTCCGCGGCCCCTTTTCGTTCTTTCGCGGGCTCTGCTGTTGGGGTTGGGGTTGTTTCGTGGGCATTTAGTAGGGCGAGTCGCGCCTTTAATACTTCACGCTCTGCAACAAGCTGAGTGGATTCGGCAGTAATTCTTTTTTGTTCTTTGATCTGGTCTAAACTTTTCTTAGGAGATGCTTGGATGTCATCCCACATTTGTTTGTTCTTTAGTGTTTTTTTACTGATTTCGTCAATCCGTGTTTGGAGGCTCGCATCCGGCACAGCGGCAGGATCATCTGCGCGTGGGGGGGTATTCACAGCGCCCGCTGCATCGGCAGGGCGCGGCGCTCCTGCAGTCGTTGAAGCAGCATCGGGCGTAACGCCCGCATGTTTAGCAGCTTCCATCGCTTGTTTAAATGGATCATCTTCCATTGCCATAGAATTGGTGGAAAATATTATCGTGGTCGTTCTTCAGCACTACTCATCCATCGACGCACTTGTTCATGCGCTGTAGTAAGCATTTTATATCGTTCTTGCGCGGGGGATTTTTTTGTATCCAACCATTGTTTGATACTAGCGATAAACGCCTTGTCCTGTGGGTTTGTAATAGTCGCTTCAAATTCTGTCATCCCTTCGGGCGTTGTCGCTTTTACCCATGCTGGTGGGTTCCATTTCATGAGTTTCGCTTCCAGTACGTATCTGTTGGGCTGTCCTGGTTTTTGAATTGCGGGATATGCTTGCTCGGTGTCGTTTGCGTCAGAATCTTTCATGCATTTGCCGGGGCTCGCAATCCAATCTGTTTCCCAGGCTTTTGTTTTTGCATCCAAGCGGCGGACTTTTGGTTTGGCCTCAAGATCAAGTTTGGGATAGAACTTCCGGAGTTGCGTTACGGGGATGTTTGGAATACCAAGTGCCCCTAAGTTGGACCCGATGCCCATGAGCGTAACGCGCGTTTTATCGTCTTCAAATTTTTGTATTTGCCAATCTTCGCTTAATTCTCCGACCGAGTTCTGCCACAGTACCCGATCGTATTGTTTGAGTTCGCGGTTCAAGAGCCCAAATTGTTTTTCGGGGTAATGGTCAAAAATATAGTCACCAGGACTATCAGGATCTTTCTTTTGGACCACCATTGTTTTACCATCGTCACCCACTTCTACGAATTGGAATTCTTCAACGCGCGCATTCGCGCCATCACCCAGTTGAATGATAACCATTTCGCCAGGAGTAAGATACGAATATTTCGCTTCTATTTCGGCTTTGGCCTTTTTTGCCTCGTCACTCCCACCGGCTTCTTCTTTTTTACCGTCGGGTTTTTTGGTGCCGTCTTTTGCGTCGGTCTTACCTTTAGCTTTTTCACTTTCCTTCGCTTTCTCCTCGAGATTTTCTAAGTAGAATCGTTCGAGTGCCCCCGCAAAGCCATCAGCTTTTTGCAGGAGTGCTTCCGCGCCCATACCCTTAGACATCCCTTTGGTCAGCAGTGGCCACAGAGCTTCTTTCATAATGCTGTCGGCTACGCGGCCAAACTCGGCGCCGTCCCAAGATTTTCCATCCAGAGCATCTTTGTAATCGTCTTCGCTGGCCGCTTCAAGAGCCTTCCCCAATGTGAGTGTAGTTTTAAATAAACTGGTGTTGAGGGTGAGTAGCGGCGAATCCTTCTTTGCTTTTCCAAGCAGCCGCACCTGCGTTTTAATAATCGACTCCAAGGCATCGTAAATACGATCGTACAGTTGTGCTGCCAACTTTGATACTTTCTTATCTTTTAATAATTTTTCATCCGAAACAATCTTACCTTTGTCGGAGCGAGTAATGCTCGAGATATCAAAATTAATGCGCTTATCGCCGCCTTTGTCGCTGCTTAAGAGTTCGGCATACATTTCAGGGATACTCGAAAACTTCGTGTCCTCGATGGTCACACCCGGTTTTTCTGGGGGTTTGGGCGGGGGAGGGACGCCCGCTCCAGCGCCAGCGGCAGCGGGCGATGGGGGTGTGGCGAGAGCTGCTGGTTTTGCGGGAACGGGTTTTGCCGCGGGAGCTGCGTCTTCGGGAATCTCAATTGGCAATGGGGTATATTCTGGGATATCAGAATCATACCCAAGGCTTCGTACCGCTTCTGTAAGGAGATATTTTCGTGCTTCCCATTCAATATTCTTAGTAAAATTAATTATTTTTTTTGCACAATCTTTTTCTTTTTTGGTAGCGGGATGATCTTTTTTAATAATCCTTCGTAACTCAGGAATTCTTTTTAATTCGGTAAGAAGCCAATCGGGGAGTGGCCCACTCAATGGTATCGTAAGCGTTCCGTCGCCTTCAAGGGGATTATCAAAATGGTCGACATTAACACTCGATTCGGCACCTTTCGGTTTTAGTCGCATCTTCATTACATCGTGAGATGCTTGGAGATGTTGTTCTATTTCTTTAAGAAATTTTTGAACCCCTGCATCAGTCGCGTCTTTAATATCTTGGAGCCGAGGCGGAATTGGTACGGGTGAAGGGTAGGGATTACCAGTCGGTGATCCTACTTTTTCTGATTTTATAAAAATGTCTCCATTTTTAGGATCTTTTGGCCACTCAAGTTTGTACTCTTTATATTTAGGCAACTCCTTTTTATCGCTCGACGCTTTTGTTTTATCTTCTGGTTTTGCCAAAAATCCAAGTTCTTGAAGTGTTTTAAGGACAGCAGTTTTTACGTCATCGGCAGCGCTACTAATCCAGGTATCAATAAAACCCGCAGGGGCTCCAGCGGGGTTAGTAATCAGTTCATCAATTAACTCATTAACCAAGACCCCCGCCTCTTGCTGTTTGGTAGGGTCGGCAAGATTCGCTTCGATAACTTTTTTGCCCGATTCCTTGAGTTGTTCGGGTTTTGTTCCTATCTCAAAGGGGTTCATAGGACTTACAGGTAAATATAAGACGATTATACTACATTTTAAATTTTTTGTCCACTTTACAAAGAAAAGTTTTCTAAAGGCATATTGACAAAAGAGCTATTCTATGGTATTATATTTGGTACGTTTTTTGCGTACAACTACACATTCCCATCCTGGGAAAACTACAACCGAACGGGGTTAAATTCCCCACCTACATATCTGCCCATCGCGGCAGGAGGCAACATGACCGGTATCGTCGTTCCCATCCTGGACAGCAAGGAAAACGACAAGTTGGTGTTTTACAAGCCGACGCGCACGGCTTTCCCCGAGAAGCGCGTAGCGCGCATCCAGACGCGGAGGGGCGAGGGTGACCTCTACCCGCCGCACAACTGGACGCCGGAGGAAGGTATCCCCGTCCCGTGCAACTGGAAGATCTACGACGTCGACGGCCGCCCCATCGGACTGGCGGAGCCGTCGGAGGATGCCATCCTCACGCCGCAGACCTTCAAGGAGTCGGGACAGCTCGAGATGGACGTCGTCTGGGAGAAGGGCGACAAAGGTCTCTACACCCGGGAGAAGCTCAAGGGTGTGGTGATCAAGCCCTGCCACCAGGAGACCTGGAAGGCGATCATGGGCGAGTACCCCCGCGAAGGTGGCACTCCGACCCACGTAAACCTCATCCAGCGGTTCAACAAGCTCGAGGCGTTTCCCATCAAGTCGGTTCCCACCAGCGAGAAGGTCAGCGGTGCCGAGCAGAGGCAGCAGAAGTTCGACGTGGCGGTTTTCAGGGGCGGTATGATGAGCGACTACGATCGCTCGCACGTCGTCACCCTGGACGGACTCCGCTACCTGCACGTCAAGGACGCCCTCATGATTCGCGAGAGCGAGGGTTGGAACCGCGACGATGTGGAGCAGCAGTTTCGCCGCCTCAGCCGGACCTGTCACCCCGACGCTGTGTCCGCGCGGATCAAGGACATGGCTGAGGAAAAGGCGAAGGCCATTCGGGAGTTGGCGCACGAGAAGTTTGCGCTCCTGAACATGGCCAAGCAGAGGGCCTTCCTCTGGCTTGCGACGCTCGAACTCCGTCCCAAGCACCTCTGCATCGCCATCAAGGTGAAGCAGAGGGCGGCGCAGGAGCTCAAGCTCTGCGGCAAGAAGGTCTCAGGTGACTCCGGTGGCGACTACTGCGGTTACCACCTCAACCTCTTCGCGGGTCGCGAAGAGGTGAAGAACGAGCCCGAGGACGAAGCGACGGCGTGACGTTAACCGGCCTGCTCCAGGCCGACTGCGCGTGAAGGGCGCGCGATAAATAGCTTGCCTACCGGCAGGCAGGGAGCGAACGGCTCGGTCTGCGTTGATTTCACCCTCACAGGTGATTCCACGCAGCCGAGCTCGTTTTTTATTTCAAACAAAAGAGATGAAGAGGTGAATAATGTTGCTCGACCTTGTGGAGAGCCTCTCCATGCGGACATCCGCCAAAGGCCAGTGTCCTTAGGCGAGGAATATAAAAATGTAACAATATCGTAGCATATGCTATAACATTGTTACATTTGAATATTTAGACAATATCTATCATCAATCATTTAGTCTTTGAATTTTTTTTGAGAATGATGCGTTGTGTTTGATCCTGTTTCAATTATCTGGTAGGGTATAGATATTGATCCACTATCGTAACATCTATGGCACGTATTCAACATATTTCTTCATACCTGGCATTTTTCGATCCTGCCCAAGAGGGCGGATATAATGTATCGTTCCCCGACTTTCCGGGGTGTGTTACGTTTGGGGAGTCGTTTGAACAAGCCCAGAAGAGCGCAAAAGAAGTGTTGGAACTGTGGATCGAAGAACTCCGGGCGCAGAAAAAATTTATTCCACGCCGTGAAACAGTAGAGCGGCCGGTGATTAGCGAGGTTAGAGTTGCGGTGTAGTATGCGCCCCTTGCCCGCGCGGATGATTATTAAAATTCTTCTCTCGCACGGATTCATTCTTTCTCGGCAACGGGGGAGTCATGCAATCTTTAAAAATTTTGAAGGAGTGATGATACCTGTCCCACTCCACGGCAAGAATAGGCCGATCCCGATTGGAACATTCCTCGCTATCGTTAAACAATCCAAGATCCCTCCAGAAGAATTCAAGAAATAAAAAATCCCCAACTAAGATTGGGGATTTTTTTGTCTCATCAACCAATATGTTTAAAAAATAGAATGTAACAAAATTGTAGCATGTGCTATACTATTGTTACATTTAGATATTTATTCTTCGATCAGGGCTCTCCACTCGGACCCCCGATTTTAATCGGGGAATCCTCGGTCGAGCAATAACGATGTATTCCTCGACTAAGGGCATCTGTCCGCCATTCGCCCACCAGCGAAGGCGGATCATGATGGCCGCATGGAGAGGTTCGATTCTATGAAACCATCCCAGAAAGATTTAATTGTTCTTTCCACCCAAGAGGCATTAAACGCGCTTATCGATTTTGGGGCGTTGTCAAATACGGCTAACCCTATGTTTCGCAAAACTGCTTACGCATATCTGCGCAAGCGATCGGTCGATCGTGCGCGGTTCCGCCAAACATTACGATACTTGATTACCCGCGGGTATGTGCGCGATGCGGTAAAAGGGAAAGAGCGATATCTCGAGGTGACAGCGCGAGGGAAGGCGCGAGCGGGAGTAGAGCCCCCCGTGGTATTAAAATCGCCGAAGGTTTGGGATCGCCGGTGGAGGGTAGTCCTCTTTGATATTCCGGCGAAGTTTACGAAGACTCGCAACTACTTCCGCGAGCATCTGAAAGATTGGGGATTCTTGCCAATGCAGCGGAGTATCTATGTGTACCCATTTGACTGTTACCAAGAAGTAACGGCATTGATCGAGCGGTTCAAGCTTGAGGGTATGGTGCAGTACCTGGTTGCAGAAATCATTGAGGGCGAAGAAGGGATAATGAATGAATTTTTGAATAACAACATTTTGACAAAAGATAACTTTCGGCAGAAAAGGAAATAGTGTTTTACCGATCGTCATTCTGACCCCGCCATGGCGGGCGGAGGAATCTCAAGCGTTCTCGTCGAGATCCTTCGCTCAAGCTCAGGATGACGACGAAAAAATCAATGTTTTTCAAAATGTAACAACATCGTAGCATGTGCTATACTATTGTTACATTGGGATTTACATGCGTTGATTATTAACTCGAGTCAGTACTATTTCTTGATTAAAAACACCCCGCCGATTTGGCGGGGTGTTTTAACGGCCGAGGGAATTTTATGCGAGTTGAGGAAATGGTTCCATTGTGAGAATCCGGTGTGCATCTTCTTCAGTGATTAAATTACGTACTTTGAGTGTTTGGATAAGCGCTTTAAGTTTTGTGTCTTCTTTGCGCATCAGTACCACTATATCGCCGCGCAGGTCAGCCTGTTTTTCGTCGAGGTATTCTTTAGTCACCATCGTTGCCTCAATTTTATCTAGTCGTTTATTAACGCCTTCAAACTGTTTATTAATACTCTCAAACTGTGGGGTAATATTATCCTCCACCACTTTCCCTAACTCTTGTCCAATTAATTTAAGATCTTCAGTCGTAAGCATATATTTAGAATAGTTATGGTTGGGATACGTTCGGCAGTTCGGTTTCGATATCTTGCAGTGCTTTGAGTGTCCTCTTTTGAATGTTGCCCATTTCTTCTTCGTGGAATTTTTTTGCTTCGTTCAACTGGTCAATAAATCGCTGGTCTTCGGGGCGCTCCTGCGCAAGCTCTAAGTTTTTGTATAATTCTTTTTCGAGTATCGCGATCAACCGATTAGTTTGTTCGAGTTTCATTTTTGGCAACATCACCACCCATGCGCGCTTTTGGTCGTCCGGCAGTACCGATACGTCGAGCAGCCGCAACACATGCTCGAATTTGCGTTCGAGGTATTCTTGTTCTTCTGATGTGATGGGCGTGGTTAGCATATACGAATAGTATATCATCAACAAACACTGTCGTCATCCTGGAGCCGCAGCGAAGGATCTGATGCGGTCATACGGGATTTATTTTGGAACCTTCGAGAGATCCTTCGCGATACTCAGGATGACTTTGAGGTGGCTGGGTCGGCGATGCGTAGCGTTCTGCGTAAGTCTGCCTCTATTATCATCGTTCTACGATAAATGTCACAGAAGTCGTCCCAACATTTTCCACATCGTCGTGCGCAATCACGGTAAGAGTATGTTGCCCGTTACCAAGAGTACCGGCCGCATCGAGGTTGATTACCTCTGATACGCTTGGTGGCATGGGAAGGTTCAGGATTGTCTTTACGGTGTTCGTGTCGACGAGCACATCGATGCGTCGTACACCGCGAATAGAGCCGGAGGTAATAGTGAGTGTGTGATCACCCGATGCGATACCCTCGTTATCTTGTATTCCCGATACACTCACCGTCGGAACATTGGCGCTTATATGCACATCGTCAAATTCCGTTGGCGCAACGCCTTCCCCACCATTCGCTCCCACATACGCTTTCACACCGGCTTCCCAGTTGGCAAATTGTGGATCCTTGGTGGGGTCCGCTGGCACGGGCCCGCGTGGATCATCTTTATCCACCCAGTATAAAATAGTGTGCGCTTGGGTGTACGTGCGCTCTTCGAGCATCGAGGCGGGCGTGCGATCGGTCGCAAGTTTGCCGCTGGCTTTATCAATTTTTACCCTTGTGGTACCGGGCCGCTCACCCTTGAGAATGGGTTTATCAACGTCGACTGGTTGGGGCGCGGTAAAGTGTTCTACGGGGGTGCCCGCAAGCGCACGGCGCATATATTCATTCCAGATGGGGGCCGCCACCACCGATCCATCGGCGCCGGCTTTCATTTCTTTGTTGTTGTTATTCCCCACCCATACACCCGTAACGAGCGATGGTGTGTAACCCATCAGCCACGCATCGTGGTTGTCGTTGGTGGTCCCTGATTTTGCAGCAACGCTTCGGTCGGGGAGGATGAGATTATTGTGTGCGCCAAAAATAAATGTGCGTGCGTCGTTGTCGCTTAAGATGCTTGAAAGTTGCCGCGTGACTTCGGCATTGATCACGGTTTTGGGGGCGTCTTCAAATTCTTTGAGAACACGATTACTTGAATCTTCTACTTTGAGTATTGCAGCGGTGGGGTGCATCACTCCTTCTTGAGCAAATATTCCAAAGGTTGCGGTGTGTTCGATCAACTTTACTTCACCACCACCCAGTACGAGCGACAAACTAAAGCGGCTCCGATCGGCAAACGTGGTGTACCCGAGGCGCTGCGCAAAATCCAATACTTTACCAACGCCCACGAGGTACAGGGTTTTCACTGCCGGGATGTTGAGCGACCCTGCCAGCGCCTGGCGCATGGTCAGCAGACCATGCGTTTTGCCCGTATAGTTTTTGGGTTCGTAGTCTTGGGGGTAATTTTTAAACACCGTCGGAACATCGTAGAGGAGTGTATCGGGCGTATACCCTTTTTCAAAGGCCGCGGCGTACACAATCGGTTTAAACGAAGAGCCCGGTTGTCGAGGACGGGTAGTGACATTGACCCGCCCATCGATTTCATCGTTGAAGTAATCGCGCGATCCAACCATGGCGAGAATTTGACCGTTGCGAGGATCCAGCGACACGAGTGCGGCGTTCGTAGCATTGTACTGTTTCATTTTTGCTTCGTCGTGGGCGATGGCTTCTTCGGCGATTTTTTGTTTGTCGATATCAAGGGTTGTGGTCACCACTAACCCCCCTTGTTCCACCACGCCCGCGCCAAATTCTTTTTCGAGGAGGTCGCGGACATAAAATACAAAATGGGGAGCAGTGATTGTTTCGCGTGCTGGCGCAAACACGAGTTTTTCTTGGAGTGCGCCATGGAGTTCAGTGTCCGTAATATATCCTTCATTTTTCATTTCGCGCAAGATGTATTGCGAGCGGGAAAGCAACTCCTCTTTGTGGGTGCCATAGGGCGAGTAGAAGCTCGGGGCTTGGGGCAGTGCCGCGAGCAACGCCGATTGCGCCAATGTCAAATCTTTGGCGTGCTTGGTAAAGTACGTTTGGCTGGCCGCTTCAATCCCATAGGCCAAGCGACCATACGGGATTTCGTTAAAATACATTTTTAGTATTTGGTCTTTGGTAAACCGCTGTTCGATTTTGTACGACAGGAGGAGTTCGCGAATTTTGCGTGTAAAATCTTTTTGGTTGGTGAGCAGCGCGTTTTTGACAAGTTGTTGGGTAATCGTCGACCCCCCCTGGGCTTTCGAAAGTGTAAAAATATCGGTGACCACGGATCGAATAATGCCTTTGATATCAAACCCATGGTGTTGATAAAAGCCGCGGTCTTCGGCAACAATGGTTGCCTCCTTGGCGTATTTAGGGACGCTCTCGAGGTCGATGCTTGTGCGTTTGAGTTCATCGTGGATATCATACAAGATTACTGTGCCCGTGTGGTCGTAGATCTTCGTGCTTTCCGTGACCGTGCGTTGGGCGATCACGGTGGGGTCTGGCAAAGTAATATAGACAAACAAGAGGATGAGCGCTCCAACACCAATAACGGTGAGGATGCCTGGGCCCATGAGTTTGCGGGCGGGTTTGGAGCGAAGGATGCGGGAAAGTGTCACTACCCCTATCCGAATAAGGGTGCCTAAAAATGCGAAGATTGGGAATATGATATTCCAAATGTTTTTAACCAGTGACGACGAGGATTGATAGGGCCTCGTGCTCATGCCGCCACGGCGTTGCGCATGGTTATAAGTGCGTTGTGTATCGCGGGGGGTGTAGCGGCGGTGGCGTCTTAAATCCATAGACTATGTACGAAAGAACGAAAGAACCAAGGAACGAAAGAACGATCGGTTTCGTTCTTACGTACTTTCGTTCTTAAGTTTTGGGTTTTTATAGATTTGTGCGGCGGCGAGCGCGACGGCCATGGCATCAATTTCGTCGTCCAAGCGTTTTCCTTTGGGGAAATTTTTGATGATCATGCGTACCATTTTTTCCACTTGTTTTTTGTCGGCTGCTCCACTGCCGGTCACCGATAATTTGATAGCGTTGGGAGTGAGTTCGATAATAGGTACGTGGGATGCGGCGGCAACAAAGAGGATCATGCCGCGTGCTTGTCCCACCATCATAGCAGTTTTAGCATTTTTGGCGAAAAAAAGTTCTTCAACGCCCACGGCATCGGGTTGGTGTTCTAAGAGAATGGTGCGCAGGGCGTTGCCCGCCGAAAGGAGGCGGTCTGGTAGGGGAGTGCCGCGATCGGTCAGAATACAACCACTCGCCCTCCACGTATCGGTGGCGCCCACATGTTCAATCACTGCCCACCCCAGGCGGTCAATGCCGGGGTCGATACCTAAAACCTTCATAGGTTCTAGGTTCTAAGTTCTAGGTTCTAGTCGTGCCGATTCTAGCACCTAGACCCTAGCACCTAGAACCTTACAATGCGGCGTTTGTGTACACCGCCGTGACATCATCGTGGTCTTCGAGTGTCCCTAAAAACGCGGCGACTTGTTCTTGCACTTGGGGGTCACTCACCGTTATGGATTCTTTAGCGATCCATTCTATACCCGCTTCATCCACGGTGAGCTTGAGTGATTCCACTGCTTCTTTAAGATGTTGGAGGTTTTCTGGCGCGGTGAAGATGGTAATAATATCGTCGTCTTGTTGAATATCATCGGCACCCGCGTCGATGAGGGCGAGTTCAAGTTCCGCGAAGTTCCCTCGCCCCTCTGGGGAGAGGGTTGGGGTGAGGGGGATTCGTATCACACCCTTCTTTTCAAATTGCCAACTCACGGCGCCGGTACCGGCCATCGATCCACCGCCGACCGAAAACAAATGTTTTACTTCACTCACGGTACGGTTGCGGCTGTCGGTGGTGGCTTCGACGATCACCGCGATGGTGTTGGGGCCATACCCTTCAAATAGGAGTTGTTCCAGAGTGACTCCGCCGGCCTTACCCAAACCCCGTTCAATAGCGCGTTCAATATTTTCTTTGGGGACATTTTGGGCGCGGGCCGCATCAATACAAAGGCGTAGTTTAAAGTTACTACTGGGGTCGCCACCACCCCCTTCTTTGACGGCCATGGTGATGTTATTGGTAAGTTTGGTAAACACAGCACCCTTTTTGTTGTCGGTGGCTTCTTTTTTGCGCTTAATTTTGGCCCATTTACTGTGCTTGGACATAGATCAGTGAACAAGGATCATGGATCAAATTGTAGCAGATAGCGAGGCGATTGACAAATTAGTGATAATATGCTATAATGGTATGTTTCTGTGGGTAGTGAGGAAAGCGTGTATTTGTTCGAAAATAAACGTTTTCTCCACTACCACACGGGAACAATGACAAAACCCTGGCATCGGCTGGGGTGGAAGGATTTACCATGAGGAACCACACAGTTTGGGCGATCGCAGCTTGGCTGTTCGCCGCTAGCGTGGCTTTCGGGCAAAACGACCCGAGCTACTACCACATCTACGGCACCGACAGCTACGTAAACCCGAACCCGTCGGGATACGGCGGCTTCGGTGGTGGGTACGGCTACAACAGCGGCTACGGGTACGGCACCAGCTCCAAGGCCCAGAACATTCTGGCCGTCGGGAGCGTGTTGTATGGGCTCTTCAAGAAGAGCCCAGCCGAGAGCCAGGCCCATGCCCAAGTCCGACAGGCGGAGCTTGAGCACAACGGCCCGGTCGCGCAGGCACTCGCCGAAAAGATTCGCTACGAGGCCCGAAGTAAGGAAGTGCTCACGCGCGCGGAGGCTGCCCGAATGTATTCAGGTTCCGACGTCACCGATGACGACAACGTCACGGCAGACGGTGGGACGCATCGGAGCATGCACGTGACGGGTGGCCAGGCGGTCCATACGTCTCTTAGCCCGGACTACGACGCACTCGGCTCATCGGAGTCCAGCGGCCGTCACACCGTGTCGATGGCTCATCGGGGTCGGAGACGACGCGAGTCATCCTATGAGGACAGGATCGCTCGGCTCCGCGAGCGTCGAAATTCGGAGGACTCCGAAACTACAGAAGTATCGGGGTCTACCTCGGACGAAGAGCCCGAGGCCCCGAAGCCGCCCAAAAAGCGGCACCATCGGGCCAAGAAGGCCGTCGAAACCCCCGATTCGGGACCCCCTGAAAAGGAGGCGCCGAGCTTCGGGGGCCGCGAGCGGCCACCGTGGGACGAGTAGGGGCTCACGCGCCCATCAAATCAAAACGCCCGGGAATGTGCATCACATGCATTCCCGGGCGTCTTCTATATATAAAACTATGGGGCTGTTGCTGCAAACATCTTACCAATCACAAACACAGTAATAGAGTACGATGCAATAATAACAAGAATACCTATCACTGCTGCAGTAATTGTCTTTTTAGCGGTCTCTACCTTTTCTTCTTCCCCCATGGATGTTAGCCAGTTGTATCCGCCGTAGAGCATCATCATTAAAAAGATGAGTCCAAGGAGCGTAAAAAAGGTAACAATAATGCGATAGACGAGAGTCGGGAGATCCCCAGCGGGGAAGATTTTTCCTTGTGTTTTGAGGTCGCCCCCATCATTACCCGCTGCCTTATGGACGTTACCTAATACCGCATCACTCGCATCATTTTTAGCGACTGCAAAGAGCGGGGAAGGCATCGAAACAAACAACGTTGCTGCTAGTAGGATTGCCATTATACCTTTGGAGAGGCGCATACGTCGTCATTCTGAACAAAGTGAAGAATCTCGCGCTGTGTGTTACCGTCGAGATCCTTCGCTGTGGCTCAGGATGACGACGATGGGCGTTATTTTTTGTAGAGTTGGGCAATGATATACCCCGTAACCGCGTAGGAACTGAGGACAATACACAGTCCAACAAGCGCTGCCGTAATTGTCTTTTTAGCGGTTTCCACTTTTTCTTCTTCCCCCATGGCCGTGAGCCAATTGTATCCGCCGTAGAGCATCATTCCTAAGAAGATCATCCCTAACACCGCGAAGAACGTTGCGATAATACGGCTGGCAAAGGCGGGGATGTCGCCCACCGGGAAGATGGGTCCTTGGGCGGTTGGGGCATTGCCTCCAGCGGCAGTTTCGAGTTGTTTGAGAATATTTTTTGTGGATTTGCTTTGAGCTGTATCGACGGCATTAACCACGGTTGGGATCGTAAAGACAAAGAGGAGGAACGCTGCGATGAGGGACAACCGTTTCATACCAGTAGCAGTAGTCATCCTGGCCGAGACCAGGATCTGATCACCGTTTGAGCAACGGATTCTGGTCAAGCCAGAATGACGGAACGAAAGATTAACCACCCAGCTTTGAGACAATGAAGTGCGTAATGGCGTAAGCTCCGAGTATCACGATCAGGCCAAACGTTGCCCAAATGATCGTTTTTTTACCGGTTTCCACTTTTTCTTCTTCGCCCATCGAGCTCATCCATTCGTACCCGCCATAGAGCATCATGGCAAGAAATAGGATCCCCAGTAGGCTAAACGCGGCCGTGAGGATCCCACTGATTGTGCCGCCGATATTCTTGCCCGTTTCGTATCCCGCTTTTTTTGCGGCATCATCTAATCCAAACCCGGCGGCAAGAACCGAGGTGGGAAGTAAGATGAGGTAAGCAGTAATGACGTGAATAATGCGGCGCACAGAGAGTTCGTGTTGCCTATGTGGAAGTTTGGACCTTGAGGACGGTCTGGATGACGTAGGTAACGAGTGTGTATGCCGTAAGGATGATGATAAGACCAATGATACCAGCGCCAATGAGTTTTTTTGCTTCTTCCACCTTCTCTTCGTTTCCGGCGGCTGTCATCCATTTAAACCCACCGTAGAGGATAATGATCACTGCAATGAGGGCTAAGAATCCCATAGCAATGTTAATAAGCCCTAGAATTAAGGCGTGGGGTTCTTTTGCGGTGAGGCCTGTCCCCGCGGCAATAGGCTCGCAACCAAAAGTATCAGAATTCGTCCCCGTCCCACCACATTTTACCCCTGCGGCATTTAATTGAATTGGAACCGACATCATTGTTGTGGCCAGCGACATGGTAATGGCCGTTGCCATGAGGTAGCGCAGTGCGCGAGTTGAGAAAGATTGAGACATACGTAAAAAAGAATAATGAGGTGAAGACCCCGTCTAAGCGGGGCAAGGATAAATAATAGTTGAAATTAGTTGATAGAAAATAGAAGCTACTATTTTCAACATTCCGATTATACCAGAATCGGACTACGAAGTACAAAAGATATCCACAATACGCCGCGAATAAAAAGCGCATCTGCTTAATAAAACAAAAATCCTGCACTCAGCTTTCGCTGGCGCAGGAGACTTTATGCTTATATAGTAGCGTATTAATGTACTTTTTTCGATACTTACTTTCGTGCTGCTTGCTGCTCAGGGCGTATTCGTTTGAGTTTTTTGCCTCTACGTTTTGAATCCTCAAGCGCACGAAGAGCTACTTCGTCGAAATCCGTATCCTGCTGTGCTTTGGCTTTCTTATATGCTTCGAATTTCTTCTCTGCAACTTCCTTCATTAACTCGTGAGAAATCTGCCCCGCATCGTGCAGGATATTTCGATTATTAATGGTTAAGAATCCATGCAGCTTTTCTATCCAACCTTTCATGGTCATTGGGATTCTGCGTCGCGCCTGTTCGGTTGCAAATAGTAAGTATTGTTCGACCAAAGCATTGAGTTGAGTCAACTCTTCGCTACTATAATAATTCTTGGCTATAACCACCTCTTCCTGGGTTGGCTGTGCTCCTCTAAAATTCGTAAGCCCGAGATTCTTTTTACTCGTATCTATTCTATCCACAACGATTTCTGCGGCAGTGCTGCCCGTAACGGCATAATGCACTTTGTTCTGCACGGTTTTGAAAAACAGGAGACTCTGATCGTTGGTAGGGTCATAATCAATGCTCGTTGCATAAATATCAGTAATCTTGCGATAGAACCGCTTCTCGCTGGTACGAATATCTGCGATCGTTCGCTCAAGCTCTTCAAAATAGTCAAAGGGAAGATCGGGGTTCTTTAATCGTTCGCTGTCTATCACAAAACCCTTGACGATATATTCAGAAAGTCGTTCGGTGGCCCATTTGCGAAATGCTGTGCCTTGGGATGATTTTACTCTATAGCCTACAGCGATAATGAGGTCAAGGTTGTAGAAATTCGTGGGTTTAGTAGAAAATTCGGAATTTCCGAATTTTCTCAAAGTTCGCTCAAGAACAAGCTCTTTTTCAGTATAGATATTCTGAATATGTTCGTTTATTGTTGATGTTGACTTGTCAAAAAGTTCGGCCATGGCATCCTGCGTGAGCCAAACAGTATTACCATCAAATCGCACATCGATTTTGATGTGACCATTCTGGTCTTTGTAAATGACAATTTGTGAGTTTGGGTTGTCCATAGTTACCGGCTGCGGATGAGCATGTCGGAGTTGGCAGCGGTAAGATAGAAGTTGGCGATCACGTAGGCCGAGGCTATCGTGATCATGCCGATCGCGCACCAGATGAGGATTTGTTTGCCTTTTTCGATTTGTTCGTCTTGGCCTCGGCTGCTTAATATAAGGAACCCGCCGTAGATGATCATCACCAGGCAGATTACCCCAGACAAGGTAGTCATGAGCACCGCAAACCGCGCGTAGAGGCCACCGGGTGTGGTCATGGGTCCACCGCCTTGCGTCAATGGATTTTTAATGGTGCTCGTAAGGCTGAAGGCGAGGACACGGACGGGTATAAGGTATACCATCGATAGTATTAGGTATTTGATTGATGATCGAATACCTCGCGTTATTCTTCGAGCCGAGTCGAGAAGCGAAATGCGCATAAAGGGTTCTCTAAAAGTTCTCCACGCAGACCCCGCCTCGGCGGGGTCTTTGGTCGAATAATATAAACTGGACCAACTACTCATTCCGTTGGTCACCTCGCGTCGAACTCCCTGTCTGCCCCGATAGGCCGCCGACACCCGAGCCACACACATTTGCAAAGGGATTTCCATTGCCCGTGAGAACGACTAAGATCACCGCCACGATTTGCCAACCAATGAGTACCAATACGACTCCGGCCAGGGCATTCCAGATGGTCGTTTTAGCTTCTTTAATATGTTCTTCGTCGCCGCGGGCGGTGACAAACCCGAATGCGCCCCAGGCCACAAAAAAGAACGCGGCCGCGCCGGCAATCGCCAGGATATAATTGCCGATATTCACCCCCACCTGCACCATTTCACAGATGGAACATTTACCCTTATCAATGCACTCCGTTTGTGTGACACCTTTTAAAAGGCCTTTTGCTTTAAAATCAGCGGCCTTTGGCCCAGTATCTGATCGTGTGAGCGTGTCGGCACTGTGATCAAATGATGGAGGATCGACCGCCGTATCCAAGGCTCGTACGGCTCCCGCGCTCAACAGGAGATTCAAGCACAGTGTTGTTGCGGCCATGAGCGTGAGGAAGCGGAAGAGTTTTTTCATAAGTTTAGAACTCGCTGGTCATGTACCGAATGATAAATTCGACGAGTACGTAGGCCATGAGCAGTATCCCAACACCAACCGCGGTCCATATCAGGATTTTTTTACCCTTCTCAATCTTTTCTTCTTCACCGCCGGCACTCACCATCATAAATCCTCCAATGATGATAAATAGGAACGCCGCGGCCCCGATCGCTGGCGGAAAGGCCCCGACCAATTCGCCCAGGAGGTCAGGGATGGTTTCGATAGCGCCGTTTTTCCCTTTAAGAGGGTTGTCGAGTTTTGTTTGGGCGAAGACACTTGTTTTCCAAAGAAAGGAGATAAGTGTTGCGCTCCAAATGGGAGATGTTTTACGAAGTACCTTGAACATACCTTTACTGATTTATTGGTTTATTACTTTATTGTTTAAGGTTATTCGCATTGGTTCGAGTGCGTTTGATTAGCATATTGAGTTCTTTGGGAATCTGGTTGGATATTTCTAAGTATAGTTTTGCCTGTTCGGGTGAGATGAGAGTTCGTTCTTGAGCCTTACAGAACCAATCGTGAGATTCAAAATGGGAACCCCGTGAGTAATAGTAGAATTTAATTGTATCGTTGAAGAAGTATCGTCCATACCCCTCTGCTATATTAGCAGAAATTGAGTCTGTTGATCGAATCCATTGGTCACCAATCGTTTTCTTTGAAAGAAAGTCCCATGGGATAACAGTGTTCCAAACAAGATGAGCAAGTTCGCGAGATAATTGATAGACCTTCATCTCTTGTAGATTTTCGATACAAGAGTACGGTTCCACAATAAATCAATAAACTAATAAATCAATAAATTTCGGTTACGGTCGTTGTCGCAACAGTGTTGCCGACACTTGGTCGGCCGCTTGGCGGGTGAGTTTGGCGATATCAATGTCGTCTTTGGGGATGAGGGCCGCGTCGATGAGGGTGTTGAATGCGGCTTCGGCTGCGGCCGGGTCTTCTCCATGATACCAGCTTTTGGCCGTGAGCACTGCATCGGTAAATAATGGATAAGGTTGTTCAAGGGTTTTTGCTGCGGCGATCAAAGACCGGAGGGCTGTGGGTTTGTGGGTGAGAGCCAGGTACGGTCCGACGGCGCCACTGGAAGTCGCATATTGCACAAACCCCCAAGCTTCGTTTACATGTTTGGTTTTTGCGCTCACACCCTCGACCCAGTAGTTGGCGGCCTCGACGCGGTAGTTGGGATCAACTTGTGGTAGTGGCATCACATCCCAATCAATGTGTGGAGCCCCTCGGCGCAGAGCCTCGACTTGGTAAGAGTAGCCCACAAACATTGCGAGTCGTCCTTGGCTAAAGAGCTCCACCGCATTGGGTAGTGTGCTATTCCAGGTGTATGTCTCTTTGGTGGGATTGGCAAAATCAGTGTAAAACTCCACGGCCTGGACACCGGGAACGGTGTCGGAGGAGGAATTGGGCGGGAGTTTATCAAACAGTGGGCTCCCATCACGGGCGGCCATTGTTGCGCCGTTTTGCATCATCAACGTTGAAAGGATATCAAACGACCGTGGAACATTTTTGGCCCCGCCTAAGGCGATCGCGGATTGAAGGACTTCGCCCTTGGGAGAGAGTTTGGTCAGCTTCGTGGTAATGTCCTGCACTTCTTTCCAGGTTTTTGGTGGGTTCACAATACCCGCTTGCGCAAAGAGTTGTTTGTTATAAAACAGTGCCATAGTGTCTAAGGCTAAAGGGAGTGCCATCACTTTGTTGTCGATCGTCACATCATCCGCAACGGTATCAACAAATTGGTTTTGAACATCGCGGGCCGAGAGCGACGGCGTATGCTCAAATTCAAGCACCTGTTCTTTTTTAAGGGTCCCTTTTGTCACAAAGACAGGCAGGACGGTTTCGGCGGGCGCAGGGGCTAGTTGCCGCTGGTACCGGTGTACCCAGCTGTTTGGGATGCTAAAGAGGTCGGGTGCGCGATCCTCGGCAAAGGCGGTGATCAGTTGCTGTTCGTATTCATCAAAGCGGAATTTGCGGTAGACGATATCAATGTTGGGGTGGGCGGCTTTAAATTTGTCCATGATACCAATCATGGTGTCGTCGTTATCAAACACCCTCCAGTATTCGAGCGTGACGGGCGGGAGGCTGGCAATGTCCGTTCGATTGCATTTAAACCCAAAGCCGGTGGTGAGGAGTAAAAGAACGACGCTTAAGGCAATTCTAGAAGGAAGAGTTTTCATACTAAGTATATTCTCGGAATATAGAATCTAGATTTTAGAATCTTGATGAGGCGATCCAATTTTTGTTTTTGTACTTTTTATAAGACCTTGAGTTATCTTAGCTGCTTCAATTGTTTTAATAGCAATTTGATTAAATTCATCCGATGTAATGTAGCCGACATCTCGAGCGATCAGAATTTGATTTTGAACTTCCGTGAGAGATCCAATCGCCATGTAATAAAATTGTAATTTCTCCTTATAGGAATTACGACTAAATCCTTCTGCAATGTTTGAGGTAAACGATACGATTGCTCGACGTACTTGGTTTGTTAGTCCAAACATTTCTTCTTTGGGGAATTTTTTTGTTTGCGAATAGATTAAAATCACGATTTGATGCCCCTTTTGCCAGGCAAGTAGGTCGGTGAACGATCGAATGCTCCCACCATCTGTCATAATCCTAGATTCTAAATTCAATATTCAAGATTCCGAAGGAATTTCCTAAATTCTTTTTTGATTTCGGGATGCTTTAACGCAAACGCGACAGAGGCTTGCATAAATTGGAGTTTGTTCCCGCAATCGTAGCGTGTGCCCTCAAATTCGTAAGCGTATAAGGGTCCCTCTTTGAGTTGCTCACGCAGTCCATCTATGAGTCGCCATTCTCCATGGTAGCTGGGGGTAGAGCGCTCTAAGCATTCAACGGTTTTAGGAGTAATAATGTACTTACCGACTATACCTAGTCGCGACGTCGTCTCCCCGGCCTTTGGTTTTTCGATGAGTTTGCGTACTTCCCAGAGGCGCGGACCAATTTTGACCCCTTCGACAATTCCGTACATCGAGACGTCGCGCGTAGGAACTTTCATCACCGCAATCACGGGATCATGGTACGTTTCGTAGACCTTCGCCAGTTGCCCGATTACCGGCGTGGGGGAGTCGATGAGGTCGTCGCCAAAGAGTACCGCCACGGCCTCGTTGCGGATAAGGTTCTTAGCGGCAAGAATAGCGTGGCCATCGCCGAGCTGTTGGCGTTGGCGAACATAATAAAAGTTCGCCATGTTGGAGATGCGTTCAACGAGTTTGAGCATGGCGGTGTCGCCTTTATCGCGAAGGCGAGCTTCGAGTTCAGGATTGCGATCAAAATGGTCTTCGATAGCACGTTTGTTTTGGCCCGTGATTAAGATGATGTCGTTGATGCCAGAAGCAATCGTTTCTTCGACAATATATTGGATGACTGGCTTATCGACGATGGGGAGCATTTCTTTAGGTTGGGCTTTGGTCGCGGGAAGAAAGCGTGTGCCCAGGCCCGCAACGGGAATGATGGCTTTGGAAATCATACGAGGTTTTAGGTTATAGGTTCTAGTGACTAGAAACGGTTCGCGTGCCCTAAAATATTATTCTAGAACCTAGAACCTAATCCCTAGCACCTTAACGCGATTATTATACGTTTTTTTTATCAGAATTAGAAGAGGACTTCTTCAAGTACCAGAGTCCCACCACAATAAACACGAAGAGCGCCGTCCACCCGCCGCGTTCGGCAACTGCAACAATCGTTTTCCAGTGAGAGCCAAAAAAATATCCAAGTGGGAAAAAAATAAGCGCCCAAATAATAGCGCTGGCAATGTTATAAAACCAGAACGTACGCTGTGGCATATCCACCACCCCCGCAACCAGGGGAGTGATTGTTCGCAAAGGGCCAATAAATCGCGCGAGGATCAAACTCTTGCCGCCGTGTGAGCGGAAAAAGCGATGGACCTGCTCAAATCGATCCCGCGAAACAATGGTGGGATAACGGAGGAGCTTAAAGCCAAGATACCGTCCGGCATAATATCCAAGGGCATCGCCCAAAATCCCGCCGAGCATCGCCCAAAGAGTCGCCCAGACGATGGAGTAATACCCTTGCGCGGCAAAAGCGCCGGCAACAACGGCCACTGGGGTTTCGAGCACCACGACCCCGATCACTGGTACGGTGGTGAAGGCCGCATCGAGGAATAAAAATGTATACACCCACGTGGAGTGGGACAGGAGGGATTGGAGGGTTGAGAGGAGGAAGGCGAGCATATGTGTGAGGTTCTAGGGGCTAGGTTTTAGGTTCTAGATTTGAAAATTGGAATCGGCGTTTAGTGTTGGAAGAAATGTTCTAGAGCCTAGCACCTAAAACCTAGAACCTTTGGAATGGAGTTTTATCATCACTCCGATCAATTCTCCAATCATGGATACGCGAGCAATTAATCCTCGAACGATGCCCACTTTCTGTTCTTTCCTGCGCACCGAAAGGCCCTTAAGGAGAATGGTTTGAATCGTAAGGTGTTTTTTGGACGCGATGTGGTTGAGGGCCAATTCGATCTGAAATCCTTTTTTGTAACTATTCGGCACCGAGCCCCAGAGCGATTTGTTAAGGCACCGTTCGCCCGCAATCCAGGGACCCAATGTTGCATTAAGGTAAGCAAGTATTGATCCGCGGTCTCGAAGCGCGATCGTCATGTCAGAGCGCTTGGTAAGGATTGGTTCGACGAGCGCCGTAAGGTGGTTTGCGGTTAATCCCCGGAGGTCGGCGTCTAAAAATAGGATGATATCGTTCTTTGCCTCAAGCACGCCTCGGTCCATGCTCTGGGCTTTGCCACAATTTTTTTCGTTGGTGATCACCGTGGCGCTAGAATCGCGCGCCACGTCGGCGGTGTGGTCGGTGGATCCGTCATCCACAACAATCACCTCACTCACCAATAGGTGGTGGACGGCGATGCTAATCACTGCGCCAATGGTTTGTTCTTCGTTCCAAGCGGGGATGATGCAAGAGACAGTCACACGTTGTGTATCGGGTATAAAGTATAAGGTATAAGGTATGAGGTATACGGACGACGACATTGCAAATCGTTACGATACCTTATACCCTATACCTAATACCATATACTTGTCGATACTAAATTATGCCAAAGGGAAAACGCATTGCTGTTGTCGGCGCCGGAATCAGTGGCCTCACGTGCGCCTACGAACTCCAAAAGGCAGGCAACGATGTGACGGTGTTTGAGTCATCCGATCGCGTCGGTGGCCGCATGGGCACGCGTATGAAAGACGGGTTTTATTTCGACACTGGCACTAATTTTTTTATTGGGGAATATTCCCACACCAAAGCACTCTGCGAAGAACTCGGCATTGGAGAGCGATGGCAGAGGATGGCCAAAGCCAAGCATGGATTGTTTCGCAACGGCAAAATTCATTGGCTGTCGCTCGACCCCAAGAATTTTCTTTCAGCCTATTCATTTTTGTCACCCGTGGCAAAGATACGATTAGTGTTGATGGCGATTATGGTGTATCGAAAATTTTCGGGGACGGATTTTTTTGATCTTTCGAATTGCCCACCAGAGTTGGATACAACCAGCGCCTATGATTTTGCACTTCGGTGGGGTGGGCGTGAGGTCGCCGATGCGCTCATTGATGGCTACAACGCCACGTATGAATTCCACAGTTCCAAAGAAATGAGCGTTACGGGATTAATCGCATTATTCGGCCTCATGTTAAAAGATAAAGAAGGGTTTGCGATGTGGCACACCACCGGCGGTGAAATGCAGGTGTTGCCGGATGCTTTGGCGAAGAAGTTGAATGTAAGGTTGAATACCTTCATAACTTTAATCAAAGCAACCGATAACAATGTCATTCTAAGCATCGCGAAGAATCTATCAGGATCCTTCGCTGCGGCTCAGGATGACGAGATGAAGTTTGACGCCGTCGTCCTGGCCACCACCGCCGACGTTACTCAAAAAATTTACACGAATCCTACCCCCCAACAACGAGCACTCTTAAAGAGCGTTCATTACTCTTCCACAGTTACATTGAGCTTCCGCGTTCCATTAGAATGTGTCAAAGACCTTGCGATCATTACCGTCCCGCATATTGAAAGCAAGATCATTAGCTCGTATAGCAACGAGTCTACTAAAGGGACTATCGTGAATGGGCAGACGCTCGTGAACGTTTGGATTTGGGATTCGTATGCATCAAAACTTCTCAAAAAAAATGACCAAGAAATTTTTGAAATTGTTGCAACGGAGTTGAAGAGAGTGTGTCCGCCATTGGCAACTGTCGTCTATGTTCCCCCTCACCCTGACCCCGCCCGCATCGCCTTGCGAAGCATGGCGGGCAGGCCTCTCCCCTCGGGGCGAGGGAACTTCATGGTAGCCCACGATCTCCAACGCCTACCCATATCGATGCCTAAATATGAGCCGGGATACATCACCCGCGTGGCAGAATTTTGGAAGAATGGGCAAGCCCCGCATGGTGCGGGACAGGGCGCGAACAACGTGTGGTTTTGCGGAGATTACTTAAACGCTCCCTGGGTAGAAGGGAGCGTTCGGTGTGGGCAAAAGGTGGCTGCGGCGATCAGTACTAAATATCGCGGTACACGTCCTTCCGATGTTTGATCGTTAAGATGACGAGTATAGTCAGTACGCCTTTCGATGAGACATCGAAGATCACTCGATAGTCACCGACGCGGAAGCGGTAGTGACCATAGCGAGGGTCACGAAGTTTCGTCGAGTATTTGAGAGGATTCGGCTGGCTGACAAAAAAATCAAGTTTTTCAGTAATCCGTTGGGCAATCAACCGAGGTAATTCTTGAAGTTCTCGCCGAGCAAACTCGGTAATATGAAGAGTGTATTGGGTCATAGATCTCGCCTATAAGCCAAGGTCTTTTTTAATTTCTGCGAGACTATAGACGCGTCCTTCTCGCACATCTTCTCGAGCGCGGGCCACATCGTGTGCGAGTTGCTCTAAGGTTGCATCTTCGTCGCTAATAGGGCGCACGTCCAACATCGGTCTATTTTTATTCAACACAATAAATCGGGTGCCCTGTTTTCGAGCATTTTTGGTAAGCGTAGAAATATTTTGTCGGAATTCTTTAATGCCAATAAATTGGGTTGTCATAAGAATGAATATTAATGGTGTACCCTAAGTGTACACCATTTTATTATTTTGTCAAGATCACCAGTTATTCTCTCCCGAAAGTTCCGAGAGAGATTTCTTGATAGTTTGGATTGCTTCAAATCGATTTTTTGTCTCCTGTTCTTCAGGGGTTAAGGCGCGCCCTGTGGGTTCGGGTTCTCCCGGGTTCCACGCTGCTAATGCATCGCGAAATTGAAAATCCTGCATCAGTGTTTTTGCGACCCGCGCTTGGGTCGGAGGGTCCAATTTTTGAATTTCATCAATCACAAGTGCTTTGAGGGCGCGTGCTGGGGGAGGGCCTTTGAGGGTATAGGTTTTTGCAAGGCTTCCGATTTGTTGTGCGATGAAATCAGGGTTTTGCTCGGATGACGTTGGAGGGACATTACGATTCATAGGAGTAAGAGGAATTATAAATTTGTATTAATAAGTTCTTTCTTTTCGGCAATGGCATTGCGGATGCGTTCGACCATCTCATCGTCGCTGGGTGATTTACTCCCATCGTAGAACCGGTCGCCCGTGAGATCCATATAGAGCGACATCCCGGTTCCGCAGGTGCCATGGAACCCCGCCCAACCGCTGGTGGCGTTGCACCAGAAGAAGTTCGGGAACGGGGTGGCAGCTTTGACTCGCTTAAGACCAATTTGGTTGGGGGTGAGGTGCGCGCCATAGGCATTGCCAAACGGTTCGAGGCAAAAATCTTCGTTGGTCGTCGAAGTGCCAATGGTTTTGACCGCAATGTTTTTACGCAAGTCTGGCACATAATATTTTTCAACCAAGTCGAGGAGGCGATCAGCGAGCTTCATTTTTTCTTTGTTGTACTCCACGTAGCTTTTAGCCTGGAGTTTTTTAAAATACTCGTAACCCGCGACCGTGGCAATCTCAATATTTTGGCAACCTTCCGGAGTGTCGCCGTGCTCTGGGGTATGGAGTGCCGCAGTGGAAATAAAAAACCAGGGGTTGGTGTAGTTGTGGTCAACGAGTTGTTCCTTCCACATTTTGTTCATGTCCCATTGTGTGAGGTGCCAGGTGTTAAAATTCCCGAGCCCATATTTGCGAAGATCAAAGCCGGGCTTGAGGCCGATATAGATCATCATGCCAGCGGGGGAATACGTGTAGTCGAGGCGTTTCTGATAGCTTGCGGGGAAGTATTCTTTTCCAATGAGGTTATTTGCGGTGTGTTGCGGGTCGGCATTGCAGATATAGGTTCCCGCTGTAAATACTTTACCATCGGCACATTCGATGTTGCTCACCTGTCCATTGGCAATATTAATTTTTGTCACCGGCGTTTCGTAGAAAATATCACAGCCCGGGTGGTCGGTGATAAATTTTGCGTACTCATCAATCACGTAACTAAAATGTTTGGTGGGGTAGTAGGCGCCGGTGTTGTAGCCGCCAAAGAGCCCGGTGAATGAGAAGATGGAAAGTTCATTCGGGGGCGCCATCATGTCGCCGCAGTTGGCAATGAGCACGGCCTGCGCTTCTTTCGAGAGTCCGCACTCGTCAAATACATCTTGCAGTGTTGCCCCCTTCATCCAGAGTTTTAAGAGTGTTGGTGCTTGCCAGCTTTTAAAGAGTACCTCCCACCATTTAATTTGTCGCTCCGGTAAAATCCGTGATTCGCGGCGGATGTTTTGCATCACGTTCACGAACTTTTGCATGGGTGCGCGTTGTCCTGGGTACGCGGCCTCGACATTTTCGATAAGCTGGTCAAAGCCATACGGGATTTTTACTTTTTTTCCGTCGGGCATCACCATGCGGTCGTAGCAGTCGGGATCCAGGAGGTTAAAGGTTATTTTTTTCTCCAACCCAATTTTTTCTAAGAACGCATAAATTTGTTTACCCGGTGCACACCCCCAAATATAATGTACTTGCGCGCAGAACTTGTAATCACCCATGGTGAAGCTATGCGAATATCCGCCGGGGATATCATGGGCTTCGAGCAAGCATACGCGTTTGCCGGCATTAGCAAGTAGACACGCCGCCGTCAGGGCAGAATTACCCGTACCAATAAACACGTAGTCGTACTCACGGCCTTCGGCATATCGAGCATCTTGGGTGGCTTTTCGTTCGGCCGAAAGGGCTCCGGTGGAGTGGTGTTTCATATGATTTGGCGAAATCATGTCGCCCCTACGTCCATTGAGGGGCGACTATATTTTAGATTGATGAATGCGTTGGAAGATAAAGATATCGTCAACCGTTCCTTTTTTACGTGGGAGGCCAGTTACAAGGTCGAATCGTTTCCCACCCCATTCCAATGTAAGGAATGGCATTGCCTCACGCTCCTCTTTATATTGACCATCCGGGTCGCGCTCTGCCATCTGTTGCTGGGCTAATTCTAACAGGTGTTTATATTCTTGTAGAACATTTTCCGACTTGCCGGTTATTTCTTTGACGATTTCGGCCGCGTACTTGTAATGAGCAACACTAAAGCTAAACGGGGCATTTTTAAACTCTTCGTCCGTATCAATTTCTTTCCAATATTCTTCGGGATGATCTGTATCAACGACAAGCTCTTTTGTTTTGGGCTCGCGGCGGATGAGTCCCGCCAGTTGAAAATTTTTGTCGTCGTGTATTGCGGAGGCCGTCGAATGATAGTCGTTACACAAGACATATCCTTTTTCAGGGATTGTTTCAAGAGGGATCTCGGGGTTAATAGCGGGGTTGAGGAGAATAAGAATATCAACATTTTGTGGGGAGAAGGCGGCAATCGGAGGATCAGATAATTCTTCTGTTGCCGAAGCGCGGTAAGCTTCATACCCCGCGGCTCGTAATTTTTTTATTGCTTCGGTGTTGATATCGACATAGATCACCCGACTGTCGGGAAACGCCATGGAAGGGCTCACATCCAAGTCACAGCTTGGATAAAATACAACATTCTCTTTCGGGTGAAACGTTTCTCGAAACATGGTATATTTTTTAACCAATTCCCTACTTGCCTCGGGTTTCGGATCGATTTTAGGCTTTTCGGGCATTGAGAGCTCGGGAGTGTTGTGGAATGTTCCTGGTAATGGGGGTTTATCATTCATAGGAGGGAGGATGACTTTCCGATATTGTACGCGATTTGTATAAAAAGAGAAGCCCCCCGATGTTTCTGGAGGGCCTTTGGTTATTGGATTAGTTTTTTTGTTTTTGCTTTGATTAATTTCTTGAGCCGTGTTTCTCCGAGCGGCTCATCACGTTTATCAAGGGAGAAGCTCGCCCGAAAGTCTTTCCAAAAGTTTTTGTCGTAATAGGCAATGATGATAGCAGTGATGATCATGGCAATGAGCGCGCCGAGTCCCGCTGAACCCATATCCTTTTGCGCATCCCACACATCCCCTTGGCTGCCCAAAAAGGCAAGCCCTGCGGCTGGATCGACCGAACGGGCCGTCCACCATTCGATGAGCTCGTACACCGCAGAGAACGAAAGCGTGAGATCCAGAGGGAGATAGAAACTCCAAAATCCTTTACTATGGGCAACACGCATAAATACTTCGCGGATGGGGTAGGCGAGTAAAAATCCAAATGAAAAATGCACGAGCCGGTCATACATATTACGACTGGCGCCGAGCCAATGTTGGAGAGTGTATCCAAAGGGTACTTCGGCGTACGTGTAATGCGAGCCAATCACATGGAGGATCATGAAGATGGTGATCAGTGTGTACGAAAGGTTGGAAAGTTTGAGATAGCGGCCACTGATGAGAATGATTGGTACAAACAGGAACACTAAATAGTTTTCCAGGAGCCAATCATGAGGATAGGTGGGGTGGTATGCGGCCAGCAGCCACGCGACCACGAACGAAAGTAAAAGAAAAAGTTTATAGCGGGACATATGGTGGGCGATATTAAATAAGATATTCTTCGACCGAGAGCCCCGCCTTTGCGGGGATCGAGTGGAGAAGCAGAATGAATGTAGAGCGCCTCTCCATAAAGCCGTAAGCTTTAGTCGAGGAATATATCGTATTGTATCGAATTTTTTGTAAAACAAAAAGCCCTCTCGCTTTTCTGGCGGGAGGGCTCGGAGGTATTATACCGTTCGGGGTTGATGTAGATAATGCAGTCGTTCTCGTTGTGTCAATTTTTCGATCGCGTATCGCAACATTGTTCGCGGCATCATTGCAGCGTGGTCGTCTAAGAAATGTTTGAGTGTATGGACATCGCGTTTTCCGACTTCGCGTAACATCCAGCCTACGGCTTTATGGATAAGATCGTGTGGGTCGTTCAAGAGGATGGTAGCGATTGTTAACGTTGTTCCATAGTGTTTATCATTAATAAAGGTCATTGTGGAGACGATCGCGATGCGTCGCTGCCAAAGATTTTTGGATTGTGCGAGTGTCAGCAGCGGCGCGTGAGAGCGATGGAGAAGGTATCGTCCTACGATTTTATACACAGACGTATCCACAAGGTCCCAGTTATTAATCCATTGGGTTGATCGAAGGTATGCGTTATAAATTGTTTTTTGCGTTTTTGCATTCCCCTTGTGGTATTGGGCAATGAGGATGAGAAGTGCGATCAACCGATCGTCGTGGAACGGTGAGTGGAGAAGCGCTAGGGTTTTGACTAGCGGAAGATGGCGGTAGGTTTTTGCAAGGGTCCGGCACTGAGGGACGGTAAGACCGAGGAATTTATCGCCATAACCGTATTGGCCTTTTTGCGTTTTAAAAAACCGCTGCGCTCCCGCGATCCGTTTGGGGTCGGAGAGTACGCGGATTGCACGGCGGAGCTCGGGGAGTGTGAGGGAGGGGGTTTCCAGAGATTTATCCTGTGATAAACGCAAGGATGATCGCAGCAATCACACACAACACGAGTCCAGCATATTGGTGCGTGCGTAATCGTTCTTTGTTGTAGATAAGTCCGAGCATGGCCGCAAGGGCAATATAACTTTCGGTAAGGCTCGTGGCGATGGCGATGGGCATGTAGATTGCGGCATAGGCATACGCAATCCACGCGAGATTATCAAATATTCCAGTGACACTGATCAGTTTCCTATTTCGTCTCCAATCATGGGCGAGATGTTGATATTTTTTTGTACTCACAATATAAACAAAACAGACGATCGCCAAAAAGACACTCGTAAACCAATTTACGACCAGGGGGCTTATTGCTCGTGCCCCAATACCAAAAAGGAAATTAATAATTCCCATCCCCGTGGTTGCGCCAATGGCCATAAACGCGCCACGTTCTGCATGCAAATTTTTAAAGTGGCTAAATGTTTTCGTGGATATAAGAACAATGCCGATCATCAGGAGGATGACCATGATGGTTTGTGCGCTCGTCATGTGTTCATGAAGCAGGAACGTTGAGAGTCCGACGGTGACGGGGACTTCGAACGCGTAAATTGGTTCGATGACAGAAATTTTCCCACGGCGCAATGCTTCGAAGTCCATGAGCCCAGCAATCAGCAGGACAACACTGGTTCCCAACAGAAATAAGAGATTGTTTGAATTACTCAATAAGGCTGGAATATCGTTCCATACAAAAGGAAGGAAAAGGATAGAACCAATAATGGTGACAAAAAAAAGAGCGATCCAGTCGCCAAATTTTCGGGCATTTTTTTGTATGAGAAAATCACCAAGTCCCCACGATACGATTGCAGTGAAAGCGAAGAGGAGTCCCATGAGAGTGCAACCAAAATTTTTTTAACCGGTTTTTTGAATTTATTTCAAGGCCGCCGCGATTCAATCCACCAGAGTTAGGACGCCACATCTATTAAAGAATATCACAGATTTTTCTGTTTTTCCATTTCTTTTTCCGCCGCACTTTGAATAGCAGAAGAAATAGTTGATAGCGTTTCACTAACAGTGGGGGGTCGTTTCTCTTGAAATGGAACGTTTAAAAAATTAGCCATTCTCGTTCCAAGAGTTTTTTCTGGAATTATCTGCCTCCCCATTATTCTTATAGAAGACGAGCTGCCGGGATTGAGCGGTATAATCTCGCCATTGTTAAAAACAAGGGCCAAATGATATGAGCAAGCACCCCCTTTACCCGAAGAATAGATTGCTGATAATTCTACTTCTTTAATTTGATCAAGAGTATACTCTTGGATTTTGTTATTCAGTAGACTCCTCCATAAAAATAATATTTTGTTTGAAGTTTTATCGAGTGTTACCGTAGTAATCTTTGCAACGACGATTATTAATGCGCCCAGCAAAACTCCTGCTACACCGGACCAGAGAGGAGGATTTTCAGTAAAGAAATCTGGCTTAAAAATTACCGCAAACCCTGCTAATGCAAATATTATTCCAACAAAAAAGACAAAACCCCCCCTATCTTTAAGAATCATTAAATTTTGATCTTGTTTAATAATTCTCATAGTTTGTTCTAACGATGTGGTATCCCACAATTTCGTTGAATGTAAAACTTGGCGGAGAGGGGGTTAGATTTGAAGATATTGATCGCGGAGCGGAGAGGGGGAGATTCGAACTCCCGAGGGCTTTCGCCCTGCCGGTTTTCGAAACCGGTGCACTAGACCAACTATGCGACCTCTCCGCTCCGCGATCAAAACTCATTGGTGGATTCTCCGCCAGAGGCGGATCAGCCTTAGGCTGAGAACTCCCGAGGGCTTTCGCCCTGCCGGTTTTCGAAACCGGTGCACTAGACCAACTATGCGACCCTTCCGCTCTGTGGTGAATTTATTTTGCTGTTTGGGTGTCAGGGGCGTATACCCTTAACGTCGGTAGCATGGATTGTAATAAAGATTTGGCTCAAAGTCCAGAATCAAAAACACTCTCCCCGGTAACGGTCGGGAAGGGTGTCCGCAGTGATATATTATCGCATGATACTTTTTACGAACCCCTTGAGTCCAAAAATCACCATTGTAAGGATTACGATCTTGGTCAGGTAATTATTGGGGTCGAGGAACATTCGGGTAAAGGGAGTGTTGACGTGATTGAGGAGGTGGAACACGAGTGCGATCGGCAGCGCCAGTGCCATCCATTCCCCGCGCGTGATCGTAATGCCTAATTTTGCAAAGAGCTTGCTCAACCACGGCGCGATCAGGAAGACGATAATGTAGGTTCCTAATGTATCAAACATCGTAAATGGTCCAATGCGGTATTGGCGGATCCAGGTTAAGAAGTCATTCATAGCTCTAGAGACAAGAGTAACTACTGTATTGTAATCGTTCCCTCTGTAGCGTCAACTAAAACTTGATCTCCATCGTGGAGAATTTGCGTTGCATTCTTCGTTCCGACGATGCAGGGGATCTTCAGTTCTCGCGAAACAATAGCGGCATGGGATGTTACCCCGCCTTCGTCCGTGATAATCGCTGCAGCACGGTGCATTGCGGGGACAAAGTCTGGGTGTGTCGTTACGGCAACCATGATATCGCCCTTTTGAACCTTATTGAGGTCGTTGACGCCGCGGACAATTTTCGCCGTGCCCGTTGCGTGGCCCGTCGAAGCGCAGATTCCTTTCAACGAAGAATTTTTTTGAGAAGATTCCAAAACCAAGTGTGTTTTCCGAAATGATAGTATTTGATCCGGGTCTGATGTAGCAGTGACGCTCGTTCCGCTCCAATACATCAAGAATCCTTTCTGGCGATCGTGGGCAATGGTTGTATCCAGCGGTACGTTATTGTGCAGAGCTTGTATGATTTCTTGGGCGGTAAAGTATGCGAGCTCGGGACGTTTTACATTCAGTCGTCGACCAATTTCATCAAACAGTGGCAGGATAGCACAAACGCCTTTTCGTCGATATTCATCACGCATATCCTTCACATAGACGAGATCCCGTACACTCTTAAAAAAATGTTTTTCTTGGGAATCCAAGCGCGCCAATGCCACTGCATCATCAAATGAAAGTGATGGGGTTGAAGGTTTTATTGTTGCAAAAAATGATTCAATATTTTTTATTGACCATGGGTTGTTTTGGATATCCAAACACGATATCCAAGAATAATTTTCTAGAAACGTCTTAAGTTTTTCCTGCGAGATGATTTCATTTTGTCGTTTAAGCTCTGAAAGTTCATACCGAAGTTGAAGAATCCCAGATCGTTGCGTCGGTGAGAGGAGCGCTGCCTCCACCCCGTCTCGCTGATCAAACATGTTCTTGTTTAAAACCTCCTTTGCTTGTTCGGTGTAGCTATTATTCAGGAGATAGCCCATCCACAGATATGCGCTATAGAGAATAAGGGCCGTTTCGTATTGGTTATATTGTTTAGTAAGATCGTCGTTGGAATCTATAGAAGAAACCTCCGTGCCCAATCGCGTGGAAACTTCCACATACGTTTTTCCGTGCTGATGGAATCGTTCAATGAGCCTTTGGAGTTGTTCACCAGATGCGTACGTCCTATCAAGGCTCTGGAGGAGTTGTTTCCAGTCTTGTTCATCCGCGTAACATGTCTCGTTGGGGGGTTCGGGGAGATACGTTTGCGTCGTTAACAGCGCCGGAAGATGCTCGCGCACCTCGGGGCCGAGCGAGCGTAGCGAGGCTTCGGTATACTGCACGCTGTATTCTCGAGAAAAAAGTTTGATAAGCTTCATAAATCCCACTGCGGATCATAGGGGAGTCCGAGTTCGTTGCGGACTTTTTGAATTCGCGTAAAATACTGTTTTGCTATCTCGGGGGATTTCTGTTGGAGGTAAGCATCCCGCGCTCCTTCAAGAAGGCTACAATCGAACACATCGGCATCTTTGACAAGTTCCGTCAGCGGATCATCGGAAACCAAATGTTTATTACTATGTTCGCCGACGAGCAGTTTGACGTGCTCGATCTCTTCTTCAGAAAATTGTTTTGTTGCTTTTAGTATCTCTCCAGCAATCACGACACCGCTCTTTGCGTGATCTTTTGCAAAGCCTGTTTTGAAAACGGCAATGTCGTGCAGCACTGCCCCAAGCACTGCCAATTCTTCATCGAGCCCGCGTTTCTGTGCCAGGATCCGCGCCATTTGGGTAACAGACGAGCTATGCTTGAGCTCAAAAACTTTACTCCAATCGCGTTCGGCATCCGGCACCTGGCTTTGGAGAATTGTTTCAACGACCATGCGTTGGATGAGCTCTGATCGAGAAAGATTATTTCCTTTAAAATGAGTGTATTCGTGGGACATAGATTTGTGGGGAAGGGAGCCCGGCGACAGCGATGAATTCGCAGTCGCCGGGGCGCTTCCAAGCGCTTGGAAAATAATGCCGTTAACGTCTCTTTGGGTGCCCGATCCAGCAGGCGTAGGAGGCGAAGTCCGGAGTGTCGAGTACGATCTCCTCTCCGACGTGAACTAGGATGGCGGCATGCTCTTTTGTGAGAAGCACTCCATTGATGGTGAGCTCGCCACCGATCAGTTTGATGACTTCTGGCTCTTCCACGGCAGGGAAGTGGTGGGGTTTATCACCCTTTTGTACCACGCCGATGGATATTCGCTGGCCGTCCAGGGTGGTGAATTCGAGTGACTGGACCTTTCCCTCGCAGTACCTGTTGTGTTTAATGTTCTTACTGGTCATGCCACACCTCCTAGGAGACTTGTGTTAACGGTAGTGAGGAGTATAGCTAAAATAACAGAAATGTAAATAAATTATTTACATATTATATAATATAGTTATATTTATTGATATTTTATAGTATTTTTTGTAGTAAATATTTTTACAACAAATGGCGTCTTTGCGAGGAGCCATGCCGACTGTGGCAAGCTCATCGTAGCGGATTCTGGTCAAGCCAGAATGACGAGCATGGATCCCGGATCAAGTCCGGGATGACGGTAGGCGCGGATATGGCTTATTCTGTACCTCGTCTTTTGCATGTAACCACCCGAATTCAAAGATTTTCCGCTGCGTATCAGCGATGAGTGGGTCGATAACGGTAACGCCGCGCATTTCTTTTGGGAGTGCGATACTAAAGCAGTTATTAAAGATAATCATAAACCCGGGCGTATCGAAGAGTTCTTCCGGGATAAAACGAGCCTTCATGGGGGACGATTTCGGGTCTTGCATATACCGCGTTTGAACGTATCGCCGCGACTTTGGGGTATCAATAAAAATGAATCGACTAGGAATTTGTTTACGGAATTTTTCGGGGAAGTAATATGAGGTAAGATATTCTTCAAACGGCTCGGTGAACGATTCAATCCGCGTCCATTCAAGCAGTTCGCCCTTGGTCTCCAGGGCCTCGCTCGCCCAATTTTTCATTCCTTCTTCACCTTCAAAATAGACAATATTCGTTTTGTCGTGTGGTGACTTCATGAGCTTCTTTAGCGAAGGAACAAGGTCCTCGAGATCTCGAGCTTGACGTTTGATATTCTCTGAACGGCGACTCACAATATCGTAGAGTTTCACGGGGGAGAACGCCGCGATTTTCCGTTTGTTATTCGTGTGCTCTTCGTGAAGAAATCCTTTAGTGGTTAAAGCATCGATCACTGCATAGGTCGTGACCCGATTGAGTTTTGCTTTGGCGGCAATGTGTCCCACCGAATCTGGGCCTAATTCCAAACACGCGAGGTATACCCGCGCTTCGTGTTCGGTGAGATCAAAGGATTTAAGCTGGTCGAGGAGGGCCACAAAAATGTTATTGATTTTGTTTAATAGCTCGTGCAAGGTGTTCGTCAAGGGTTATAATGGTGTGAGATTGAGAGAGGAGAAGAAGGGCGCAGTCGATAAACGATAGATCATGCTTTGGGTAACTCTGAAATGTTTTTACCACATCAAGGAAAAAAAGTTCATTCGAAAGCGCGACCTCCACGTCTTCACTATCAATGACTCGTTCTAGAAATGCGTCTGCTATCTCTTTGTTTGATTTTAGCAGCAGCACAGAGCTCACCTCGAGGATGACATATTCTGGAATAAGAATTTTTTGGGTAAGAGAGAAAAATATTTTTTCTGCCTTCGCGTGTTGACTATCTTGGTTATGGAATAGGGCAATCCAGACGTTTGAGTCGAGAATTGTCATATGCCATACACATAATGATCAATTTTTTTGCTTAGATCTTTGTCGTCACTGTCGAACCGAATGCTCATAAGATCCTTGAAGGTGTATTTCTTCTTAGATTGTTTTTGGATAGGCTCGATTCGGAACACCGCCTTTGCATGTTTCATTACAATAAATGTACGACCTTTTTCGGCCGCTCGAGTCACCTTGGAGAGATCTTTGTGGAGCTGTTTGATGCCGATCACGGTTTCTTCCATAGAGATAAATGTTAAACATTAAGTGCAACTTTAGTGTAACAATATATGTTTTGAATGTCAATAAAAAAACACCCCTCCGAAATTCGGAGGGGTGTTTTATGGTTGTCATTCTGAGGCTTGAGCCGAAGTCCGCCATAGGCGGATCAGCCTCTGGCTGAAATCTTACAACGACGTCGAGATCCTTCGCCGCGGCTCAGGATGACGGTGACATGTCTTAAAAATCCCGTCGCGGTGGCCGTTGTCCGCCGAAGGGTCGCGGGGGACCGGAACGGAAGCCTCCGCCGCCGCCATTGTCGCGGTCTTCGTCGCGCTTGGCTCGGTCTGCGGGCGTTTCTTCAATCAACGCTTTCATCGAAAGGTTGATGCGGCCAAGGTCATCAATTTCTTTTACTTTTACTTTGACCGTGTCGCCGACATTCAAGATGTCCGTCACCTTATTCACGCGGTAATGGGCCATTTCGGAAATGTGCACGAGCCCTTCTTGTTTGGGGAGCACTTCCACGAACGCACCAAAATCCATGATGCGGGTAACCTTCCCATCGAAGATTTCTCCCGCTTCCACTTTGCGGGTGATGTTGTGGATCCATTCTTGGGCCTTCTTTCCATTTTCGCTGTTGACGGCCGTAATAAAGATACTCCCATCTTGCTCAACGTCGATCGTGACCCCCAAGGTGTCGATAATTTCATTAATCATCTTACCACCTGGGCCGATCACGTCGCGGATCTTATCAACGGGGATCTTCATACTAATGATACGCGGTGCGTACTGCGAGAGTTCGCTTCGTACGGCAGGGATCACTTTGGCCATCACATCCAAAATTTCGATGCGGGCCGTGTACGCTTGGGCGAATGTTTCTTGCACCATGGTGGGAGTTAGTCCCAATGTTTTTGTATCTAGTTGGATTGCGGTAATGCCCTCGCGAGTGCCCGTGACTTTAAAATCCATGCCACCATCCCCATCTTCCAAATCTTGGAGGTCGGTAAGAATTTTGTAGTTGCCGGTTTTGTCCGAAGCCATGCCCATCGCAATACCGGCCACTGGTGATTTAATCGGCACACCGGCGTCCATGAGCGACAGGGTAGAGCCGCAGGTGGAAGCCATTGAGCTCGAACCATTAGAGCTTAACACTTCGCTCACGACGCGAATCGTATACGGGAACTGCTCTTTGGTCGGAAGTACGGGTTCTAATGCTTTTTCGGCGAGCATGCCGTGGCCGATTTCGCGGCGACTCGTGGAGCGGATCGGGAATGCTTCGGCCACCGAGTATGGGGGGAAGTTGTAGTGATGCATGTAGCGTTTCTTGCCGTTCCCTTCGATGCCTTCAGTGGTTTGTTCATCACCGGGTGCGCCCAATGTGACAACCGAAAGTACTTGGGTTTCGCCGCGTTCAAACAGTCCCGATCCATGCGTGCGCGGTAAGAGGCCGACTTCGGCATTGAGTCCGCGGATTTGAGTGAGGCTGCGTCCATCTACGCGGCGACCGTCTTCAATGATCGCGCGGGTGACTTCTTCTTCCACCCATCCATAGACCATCGAAGTGATCGACTTGCGTTTATCTTTACCAACACCATCCTCGACGAGTTTGGCGTCCAGTTCCTTTTTCAAAAGATCAATCTGGTCTTTGCGACTGCGTTTTGTATCGTGGTTTTTACTAAACAATGTATCAGGCATGCGTTTAGCGACAAACACTTTAGCACCGTCGATCATCACGTCTTCTAATTCTTCGACAGTGGGCAATTCGAGTTTGGGTTGTGCATGCGCCTTCGTAACCTCTCCAATCAAATCGAGAATTTCACGGAGATGTTTTTGTCCAAAGGCAATAGCTTCGATGAGTGTTGCTTCCGGCACTTCTTTGGCATCCGCTTCGATCATCAGGAGTCGTTCTGGCGTGCCGCCGATCACGAGATCAATTGTACTTTTTTCACGCGCGGCGTACGTTGGGTTAATAACCCACTCACCACCAACTTGTCCCACGCGGATCCCAGCGATGGGGCCGTTCCACGGGAGGTTGGAGATCGCGAGCGCCGTGGTCGCCGCCACAAACGATACAACGTCGGGATCATTCTCTGTATCCACCGAAAGGATCGTAAGGATGACCTGAACATCATTTTTGAGTCGGTCATCAAAGAGCGGTCGGATCGCTCGGTCGATCATGCGGGCAGAGAGGACTGCTTCATCGCTCGGGCGAGTTTCGCGTTTAATAAATCGCGATCCTTTGATTTTCCCGGCGGCGTACAAACGCTCTTCGTAATCGACCATCAATGGGAAAAAGTCGATGCCTTCGCGTTGGGTCTTACTCATGACGACGGTCGCGAGCACAAGCGTGTCGCCATAGCGGACGGTCACGGAGGAATTGGCGTGCCAAGCGAATTTACCGACCTCGATGGTCATGGTTCGCCCGCCAATCTCCGAAGAGAATTGTTGCGGCATAAAAAGAGAATCGAGTCTGCCGCAGACTCTTTGCCATGCAAAGTGGTTGCGAATACGAGTATGATTTCGCACCCTATTGTATGACAACGAGAAATACTGGCGGCAACTCAAAAAAGAATAAAATAGATTAGTTGCTACGATACCATAGACAGGCATTAAAATCAAGCGTATGATAGGCAACATTCTAATGGAGACAATGGTTCATTTAGAGATCAGGCTGCAACAGTGGCCTGAAGAGGGATTAAAAATGGATCGAAAAACTTCCTATCTCATTGGTCGGCTTGGAGCCCTGTTTGGTGCATTCTTTCTCATAAGGGAAGAGGATCGGGACTGGACTTCGCTTGCGCTTCAGGTCGTTCCGACGCCCCATCAGCTTCGAGTGGCACCGAAGAAGCGCCCTCACCAAGTTTCTTTAGTGGGGTTTAGTGTCGGCAACGATTTCTGTCGCAGTGTGGGGCTTCCGTTTGATCTGGTCTTCGCGGTGGCTGCGGTAAATGCGCAACGCCTGGGAGTTGAGGTTAGTCAGGCGCATAGCTTCGTTGCTCGTGGCATTAACATCTTCATCGCGGAGTTGATCAGAAACAACGCTCCTGCCAAAGGGGCATCTGATCTCCCAAAGCAGTACGCCAAGTACACACATACGAGGATGCGCAAAAGCGCCTGCTCATCATCAACGAGCGATTAGGTATTCTCCTTAGGGAATACGAAGGCATGCAGTACATTGCTCACCACGTGTGGACAAGCAAATTGTTTGCGGGTTGCGAAGAAAGTTTTAGCCACATGATCTTCGAAGCGCCTCGCGGTTCGCATTAACGTATCGTTCACCGCCCTGCGTCGGTTCGAGTCGTACTCGTTCTGGCGCAGGGCTTCATATTTTTATAAAGAATTCAACCCTAGGACGCTGCGCGTGCCTAGGGTTGTGTATTGCCTTGTATTTTTTTAGAAATCGCCTGAGGGATCCACTGCCCGGGCAGCTCCATCACTTGGCGATAGAGCATAGTCACGAACTCTGGGAATGCCGGACTCATGGGATTTTCTTCATACAGCCGCACCAGTTGGTGGGGGAACTCGAGTTCGAGTTGAGCGCGGATTCCAGTCATCCATTGTTCGATGATTGGATTCTGTCGAATCGCTTGCTCGACAATGGCCGGGTATTCGTAGGTAAGGGCGTATTCGCGTTCCCATCCACGCAGTGTTCGACGCAGTCCGATGGCAATCAGTCCAATCGCCATGACCGCTTGGGTGAACCCTATCCAGGAAAACGTGGGCATCCCGAACACGACATTGATGACACCCAAATGCCAAAAGACCACACGGTCGGATGAGGTAAATTGTGGTGACGCGAGTGCTTCTCGTTTGACGATGCAGGTGAAAAAGTACGCGAGTATCCAGATGACGATGTAGAAGCTTACCACGCTCACTGCCGTCATCGTTGAAGACTTTTTGTTGATCAATCCGTTGCCCAATGCGAGTCCAAGCGGCATCATCGCGCACGTCATCATGCCGACGAGCGTCCAGAATGCAAACAAATAATATCGTTCCAATTGTTTCACGCAGTAGCCTCCTTATACCGGTAGTTATTGGAGCTCGTTATCGTACTGCTTTGCTTTAGAATTGTCGAGCTCGAGGGGGGCTGTGTCATAGAGTAAACGTTGGAACATAAAACCTCTCCCCCGACTGCCAATAGGTTCTAACCCTCCTCCGCTAAACCGCCGTCGCTAAAGCTATGGTGGTCAAGAGCTCCTGAGGGCAGGCGTCGTGTACTATCCCGCTCCAGAGTAAAACAATCCGGGTTTTCGGAGTACGTTTGATGGGCTGCCATCGCGGCAGCCCATCGGTAGTAGTCTTCGGACAGATGACAATGAAGATCGTCTAACACTCGCGTTTGCCAGTAGAACTGAAACCGCCGGCGTAATGCCGGCGGTTTCAGTGAAGGTCATCCAGGACTCGCTACTAACGGGTGACGCTAATCGTGGCTGCATTTTCTGCCGAAGGAGCGGAAACCGTCACGCGCCCGTTGACATCTTTACCAATGTTATATCCGGTGGAGTTCGCAGTGCCAGTGGTCGGATCTTGGGGTAGCGATACGAGATATTTTCCACTGGTAGTGAGCACGGAAAGATCAATCAGCCCTGTGCAGGTTCCTCCCGTTGCACACACTGCTGTGGCGGTCGTGGTGACGGTCGCAGGAATAGTGCCCTTATTATCGACGGCGTATTGATACACCGCATTAAGAATCGTATTCACATTACTCGATCGTTGAGAATTACGAGCATCGGCAAACTGTTTGGAGGGGTTGATCGCCACAATCACCACTGCCGCTAAAATCGCGATGATCCCGATGACAATCAGGATCTCTAATAACGTAAACCCAGGGCGTTTGCGCGCGAGAACTCTTGAAAGAATAGCTGAAACCATAAAAAGAGTAACATTCCTCTCCACGATTCTCTTTATTACTTAGCGTATGCCGTACGCTTTAAGAATGAAGGGATCGCTGATGAGGGATAAGATTAATACCCGCTTGTGCGGGATTAGGTGCAAGTCCGCGCAGGGCAAGCCCCACCACGGTGGATAAAAGGATCGGGTCACGATCTTGGATTATGTCCTGACACGCCAGAACGGTTTCACAAACATTTCCTCGCCGAACTGAACGGTTCCATTGCTTCTGGCAGTACGTCACCAGTCCGGGTAATGAACTAGACCCTCCGGCAAGAACAATACTCACGACAGATCGACCGGACTTTTTTTCATAATACTCCATCAGTTGTTGGGCTTCCGCTATGATGGGTGAGATGGATTGTTTCAGTACCGATTGAACTTTCCCCTCCTTCTGTTGGGTGTTCATTCCTTCGACCTTTTTGATTCGTTCCGCTTCGTTGTGCTCGATGTTGAGCTCGCGCGCGATATCGTCCGTAAACGCATTACCGGCCACTTTGAGGGTTGCGGACGCACGAATGCCACCACGATCAGTGATCGAGAGAATGGTGCTTCGCCCTCCGATATCCACAACAAACACTCCTTCATTATTATTATACGATGGAACAAGTGAGCGAGTAAGACTCAACGACTCCAGATCCAATGCCACTGGCTCAAGATGCCCTAAGCGGAGTGTTTCTAACAGCGCATCCACCGTGGATCTCGGCGACCCGCAATAAAAAATTTCCTGAGTGTCCCGAGTCGTTTCATCACGAATCACGAGCCAATCGTCATACATTTCACTGCGGGATAGGGGAATCGACTCCTCGGCCTGATGATGAACTGCGATATGGAGATCCTCACCGCGAAGGGTGGCCGGCAGGGTTATCGTCGACGTGAATACCCTAGACTCTGGCAACGATACAATAACAGAGGCGTGCGTAATCGCCGAAGGTATGGTGGAACGCACCGCGTGATCGATATGACGCGCTAACAACGCGGGGTCAAGGATGACCCCGTCACGTACTAACCCGTCCTCTAAAAATTGAGAGCCATACTGAGCAAGCGCTATCGTGCTCCCGCTGCGCTTCAACTGAACCACTTCAATGGAAGTATCGCTGATATCCAGGCCAAATGGCGGAGTACGATGCGTAAAAAACTCTGAAAAAATATTCATATTCAACCAACCCACTTACTGAACTGATGCGGTGACGACTTGAAGAGGACTGAGTTGCAACTCGATGGTCATCACCCGCGTCGAACCTCCCACTGTCGAACGTGTCACGAGTTGTTTGTGACCGTTCCCCAGAGTCGTCACTGTGTCAATTGTACAAGTGTTGGAGCCGACCGTCAACGTTTGCCCTCCCCCATACGAGGGAGCAGAAGAAAAGTTGAGAAGCGCTTCTTCGGTACAATACGATGCTGCTTCAAAAGCTTGTGAGCCCCGAAGCGCAACCGAGGATTGCTGAATCTGCGCCGTACTCACTTGAAGGGACGAGAGGACCACAATCGCTAAGAGCGCGGTGATCACGATGATCAAGATGACTGCGGTAAAACCCTGTTGCCTCAAAGGAGAATACATACAACAAAGGATCATCGTATCAAACGGATCGTGTTCGTAAATGTTTGCGTATACGATCCCTCCGGAGAACTCTGAGGATTGGCTGTGGAAAGGGTGAATTGAACCCTCACGGCTGGGATGCTACCCGGAAGCAGTGTGGTAAATTGCACCCCCGTAACGGTCACGTGACTATTGGTGAGCGGTAGCGCCGCAAGCGCTGCCCCTTCCGAAAGTTGGAGAGTGGTCCCGTTAAGACTCACGGTTGCGGGCGAATGAGGGGGATCCGGAAGCAGTAGTTGCAACACCGATCCACTCGTTCCGGCGGCAGGCGCAATAATCGATTGGGCGTTGTGGACAAGGCTTTCCAGTTGGCGGGTGACCACATCGGCCGTGGAGACGACTTCCTGTTGGGCACGAATATGATACGACTGCTCCAGAAGCATTCGCGCAAAATCGATCGCAACGATGCCCAAAAATGTGATGAGTGTCACAGTCAACACCACTTCAATGAGGCTCGTCCCAACAGGATGCTGAGAGAATCTTTTCATAGGAGTTAGCGAGAAGGGGTAATATTCGTGAAAGTTTTAAACGAACCATCACCAAGGCCGATCGTCACCGACAAGACGGCACCCTCCATACTCCCGCTAAATTTCATCTGGGTGAGGGTCGCTGATTGACCAGCGAGAATCGTAACATCGACACTATCGAGGACGGCCCCCGAACCCTGGGAGCCTGAAGGAGTTCCTGGGCCATTTTGGTCCCACACCAATTGATTGTTTCCATTATTGTTAATCCGCAATATTTGAACATTCTTTGAATTTGTCCAGCCCCATTGAAATGTCGAAAGAATGATCGAACTACTGCCGGTATTGCGGAACACGATGGAGCGAACTTCATTATTCCCCGAACCAGAAATGGAGACGTTGGTGAGATCGAGTGTCAACTGATTGGCCTGCGTTGCGGGCGTTCTCCAGTTCGTGAGCTGACTTACGAGTGTCGCAGTATGGCTTTGTCCTTGAGGGAACTGCCACGCTACCTGTATCGTCACATCTTTGTGATTGGGATCGCGATCCACAATTTGAACGGATCGAGTGTAGGGTCCCTCCGTATCTGAGGCGCCGGAAAAATTCCATTGCGAAGCACTCAACACCAGTCCATAGGTGCCAGCGGCGACCGAAGACCACGATTGATCCCGCAGTATTCTCACCACCTCCACGCCCTCTCGCGCTCGGCGTTGTGCCTCAAGGGTTTGAGCCGTCAAGACGGCGGACTGAGAAGATTGGCTTGCGACAACGGCAAATAGCAGAGTCGCTGACCCAAAAATTCCGATCGCCACTAATACCTCGATGAGAGAAAATCCGCGTGAAAAACGCATAGAAAAATACCCCTACCAGTCGACAGACCCAACGGCATTGACCATCACCGTCCGGGAATTGGAAAGAGCGCGCGACAAAGTGATGGATGCGAGTGCATCGGCAAATCCCGTGGAAAGGTTAAAAAGAATATCCGTGGCCCCCGAGAGCGTAATGTTCGAGGGGATCATGAAGGTGCGATCAAACGCCATCACTCGGGTTGCGAAACTGCCTCCAGTGAACTCAGTAAACGCATTGCCGCTGCGATGTACCCCATGCGGTAATCCTCCCACTCCGGCGATCGCCTCCCCCTGAGACTGGCGAAGAGCTTGGACAATCGAAGTGTTCGCATCTTCCATTTCGTACGTTCCCACCACAGAATAGAGCGGAGAAACTGCCGCCGCAAACACGACCGCCAGGATCCCCAGGACAAGCATCAATTCGATCAGAGTAAACCCTGCAGGAAATAATGGTGTGCGAGCAACAACAATCACAAAACAGAAAGAATCTCCTTAGTGCGGAAGAGACCCTGTGAGTTGATAAATAGGTGAAAGGATCGAGAGAGCCACGAAGGCGGTCATCCCACCAATGAGCACGAGCAATAGGGGCTCCAACACCGTGGAAAGATTTTTTGTGGTTTCATCAATCGACTGAGAATACATCTCTCCTAAGTAGAGTAGGGATTCGTCGAGTTTTCCGGTTCGCTCTCCCACTGCGATCATGCGGGTCGTGATCACCGGAATAAGAGAGGGCCGTGCGCCTCGCAGAGACAGCGCCATACTCTCACCCCCCTGCACCCGGGAAACGACGCGCATGAGCGTTGCGCGATACACTTCGTTACCCAAAGATTTTGCGGTGATCCCTAGGGCCTCCACCACGGGCAGTCCACTTTTGAGCAGTACCCCCAGTGTGCGGGTGAAACGGGCCAGATTCAATTCTCGAATGATCGATCCAATAATCGGAATATGAAGAAGGAACGCATGCCAGAGCGGACGCACCGACTTCAAATGCACCAGCCATACAAAAAAAATAATCATCCCGAGCGCACCCGCCAACAACTCGAGCCCGGAGGATCGCAGAAGAACCGAAAACGCCAGCAATAATCGTGTGGTCCACGGCAGTTGAATATGAAAACTCTCAAAGACTCCCACGAGTTTTGGGAGAATAAAATAGGCAATGCCCAACCCCATGGAAGCTCCGACACTCACCACGATGGCAGGATAGATCAACGCTCCTCGGACCTTACGCGTGATTTCATCGTCCTTCTGGTATTGAACAACGAGATACTCAAGGGTGTGATCCAGCGTTCCACTTTTTTCTCCGATCAAGACCATTTGAATAAAAAAATCGTCAAAAATATTCTTGTGTGCGGCCATGGCTTTGGCCAGTGGCTCCCCCTCTTGGACTTTGGCCAAAATATCCTGCATCGCCTTACACACGGAGGCACGCGGGGATTCTTCCACTAACACCTGCAACGTCTCATCGATAGGAATGCCAGCGCGGACCATGGTGGCCAAATGCTTAATAAGCGTGACTTTTTCTGATAACGATAATGGTGAAAAGAGGGGCATACCGTGTTTTACTCTTTCGTGACACGTAGAACTTCTTCAATAGTCGTGAATCCTTCAATTACTTTACGCATGCCATCTTCGATCAATGTGGTCATTCCCTGGGCGCGCGCTTGGGCACGAATATGATCCGCGTCAGAACGACTCATAATCAATGCTCGAATTCCTTCGTCCATCTCCAGTACTTCATAAATGCCGATGCGTCCGATATAGCCGGTGTCGTGACAAACGGAACAGCCTTTGCCCTTCCACACCGTGATGGTGCGGGTCAGCTCTTTTGTAAGTCCTTTGGAAATCGCGTGAAGGAGTTCTTGTGGAAGTTCTTTGACGACGATGGTAGAAGAAACTTTACATGACTGACAAATTTTTCGCACGAGCCGTTGACCCATCGCAACATTGATCGTGGAGGCAATCAGAAAGGGTTCCACTCCCATATCCAGCAGCCGCGGCAACGTCGTAGCGGAATCATTGGTATGAAGGGTTGATAAGACCAAATGTCCAGTGAGCGCGGCGTTCACCGCTATCTGGGCCGTCTCTTCATCTCGAATTTCCCCCACCATGATAATATTGGGGTCTTGCCGAAGAATGGAACGTAAGCCCGCCGCGAACGTAAGATTGGTGCGAGGGTTCACCTGAATTTGATTCACCCCTTCAACATCATACTCTACCGGATCCTCAATGGTCGAAATATTCACCGCGCGGGTATTCAGTATTTTAAGGATTGCATACAGCATTGTTGTTTTTCCAGAACCCGTGGGGCCGGTGGCAAGCATCATCCCCCATGGTTTACGAATATTTTTTTGGATCACCGACAAATCTCTGACAGTAAAATCGAGCTCTTCCAACGAAAACCCTCTCCCTTGTTTCGAGAGTAACCGCATCACTACCTTCTCCCCGTTGACAATCGGAATAATGGAAACACGAACATCGATTTTCTCACTCCCACTCGTGAATTGGAGCTTGCCGTCTTGCGCGGCGCGATGTTCGTCGGTGCGCAATTTCGCCATCACTTTGATCCGAGTCACAACAAGATCATTGATCGACTTTGGAAGTGTGACAATATCGTGCAACATTCCGTCAATGCGGAAACGCACTTCGACGCTGTTCTCCCGAGGTTCAATGTGGATATCCGACGCTTTATTGTGCTGAGCGTATACCAGCAGTTCTTCCACAATGCGTATCAACGGCGCCTCCTCGCCACTGACGGCAGATGAAGTTATTTGTCGCTTCAGGTCGTCTAAATACCGGTGTATGCGGAGAGAAAACTCTTCTTGAGGAGTGTCCTGATAGCGCTCGAGTGTTTTCGCGATCTCCACATCAGATGCATAAAAAATGAGCAACTCGTCTCCGGTCTTTTTTCGCAGGAGATGAATAAGGTCTAAATTTTGAGGATCGCTCATGGCCACCCAGAGGCCGCGGCTGTCTTTTTTGAAAGCTACGACGCCTTGCTTTCGACAAACGATTGGGGGGATGAGGTGAAGAATGTCTTCCGGAATATTTTGTTGCGAAAGATCACGATACGGTACTCCATACCATTTGCCGATGACCGGACCGATTTGAGAAAGAGTGGATATCTTCAAGTCTGCCAGCACCTGCTCTACTGCCGTATGCTTGGCTGTTGCTCCTTCCACAGCCTTGGTAAATTGCGATTTCGTTACCAATTTCGCTTTCAGGAGAAGCTGTTGGAGCTCATCATCAGTGATCCGCATAAATCAACAGTAATGAAACGAAAAATACTAGCTTCATTATAGCGTGACAGGTTTAAGGTGGCAATAAACTTCCTCGACCAGCTCGAGGGGGGCTGCTATACTGGGGACGCGTTGTCATATCATATGAAACTCCTGCCCGCGCTTCCAAAACGTCTTCCAAAGGTTCTGACGATCCTTAAAAAAACGTACCCCCGTGCCACGTGTATTCTTGCCTACAATAGTCCATGGCAATTGTTGGTGGCGGTCCAATTGTCGGCGCAATGCACGGACCTGATGGTGAACAAAGTAACGCCGGGATTATTTAAAGAGTATCCAACGGTCGAGGCTACCGCCGTAGCACCAATCGAGGACATTGAACGATTGATCCACTCCACCGGGTTCTATCATAACAAGGCCAAGAATCTGAAGGCCGCCGCGCAAATGATTGTCGATGAATTCCACGGGGTTGTTCCACGCACCATGGAAGAACTTATCCGAGTACCGGGAGTGGCGCGGAAAACGGCAAACGTCGTGCTCGGAAATATCTACGGTGTGGTGGAAGGGATCGCGGTGGACACGCATGTGTTCCGCGTGAGCCGGCGATTGGGATTCTCTGCCGCAACAACCCCCGAAAAAGTGGAACGTGATCTCATGCGCATTCTACCGAAAAAAGAATGGTTTCCGTTTACGTATCGCATCATCGATTTGGGCCGCGCGATTTGTAAAGCGCCGACACCGAAGTGCGAGATTTGTCCCTTGAATAAATTGTGTCCATCTTCATATGCTTCCTCCACTGCTCCCATACAACGTAACGCGTAACGAATTTATTACGACGAACGTGATCCAAATCGATTGCGTGCCAACCGATGGAGAGCGCATCGCATTTAGAGCGGGACAATTTATGATGCTCCATTGGTTGGACGAGCATGGAGAGCTCATCGATATCCCCCACGCGTATTCGATTGCATCGGCCCCGCACGAAAACGGATTTTCGTTTTGTATAAAAATCTACGGACCGTATACCACGCGGCTTTCACAAGAAGTGCGACCTGGCACAACAATTCACCTCAAGGGCCCGTATGGATTATTTACGCTCCAGAAGGTCGAAGACCAAACCGTGGTGATGCTCGCCGGGGGCGTTGGGATTGCGCCGTTTCGAGGCATGATTTATGATGAGCTAGTTAATAGAAGCGGATCAACGCAGATCAATACGCAGAAGGACGCAGATGCTCCAGTGAAGAGATTTCATGTTCTGTATAGTAACAAGACCAAGGCATCGTTTCCGTACATGCAAGAACTGGATGAATGGGCAGCGTCGTATCCGGATCGATTAAAGCTCACGTACACAATTACACAAGATGGTGAACCCGATTGGGGAGGACGTCGTGGGCGATGGACCGCTGAATCGATTAAGGAAGAAGTGCGCGGGTGGGAAGCGGCAACATACTTTGTGTGTGGCCCGCCGCCGTTTGTTACCGAAATGCAAGATCAGTTAAAGGGTATGGGCATAGCGTTGGGGAGAGTGAAGGTGGAGAAATTTACGTAGTTTTTGAGTATAAGGTATTTGGTATCAGGTATTACGTATCAGTACGATACGATCGTATACCTAATACTTTATACCAACTACCTTATACATCGTTCGCCCGGGTGGCGGAACTGGTATACGCACAACACTTAAAATGTTGCGACGCAAGTCATGCGGGTTCGATTCCCGCCCCGGGCATTTGTCATTTATGAATATCATTGTTGAACACATTCTTTTTTTCTTGGTCGGTTTTTTTCAAGACATTCTCATCACGCTCTACTATAAAGAGATTTCCAATAAACGCCCTGGGCGATCGGCGTGGCTTTCGGGGATTATCACGGTCGTGAACCTGACAGTATTCTACGGGATTCTTTCGCGATTAGATCAAACGGTGTATTCTCGGATTGTTGTCTATGCGCTTGGTAACGCCGTTGGTACGTATCTTGTGGTACGACATCATCCAACTACTCCCCCGGTATAACATTGAAAAGTCATCAAAAAGAGTCCCGCCAAGGCGGGACTCTTTGTATTATCGACGCGTTGGTAACGAATCTCGAATCTCCTCATCGAGCCGCTTCGCTTCTTTCCAAGCTAGTTCAAATATTTTTTTCATGGCATCCGCAATCTCTGCGCTTTCGATGGTGATCCCGAGTTTTTCGCGCCACGAGGCGATCATTACCTTGTTGTCGTAGATATTAATCTCGGGGGAGAAGTTATATTGGTCTGCTGGCACGAGGGCCGTTTCACGCAATTCGCCAATGTCGTGTGCGGTGAGTGCGATCCCTTCGGGTGTTGCGGGGAAGATGGCGCGAATCGGAATCCCTTTTTTGGCGCGGCGTTTGTAATAGAGGGGGAAGTAGTGCGGTAGTGTCGCGTGGATGTTGCCGACTTCGGCATACGCACGAATGGGTTCGTGGGATGTGAGCGTATCTTCGTAGACTTGCTCGAGCCCCTCTTTGCCCTCGTAGAATCGCACCTGCGGGCGCCCCCGCACGTTATGCATGGATTTGAGCTCTGGGAGGACCTCTTTGGTGCGTTCCAGTTGTTCAGAAATTTGTTCAGCGCGAAGTCTCAATAGTTCCACGATGGCGTCGGGGGATTCAGCGACGTATTCCTGTTTTGGTTCTTTGCCGGAGATGCTAATGAGCCGCTTTGCTACCAGGGAATCCAAAATATCATAGCCCGTGGTGCGATTGAGTTGTGCGCGCCGCGCAATTTGCGAAACGGTTCCTTTGCCCATCGACAACAAGACAAGGTAGACGCCGATCTCCTTATCGGAAAGATCGATAGAAGAGAGGAATGCTTTGAGTTGGGAGGAGGTCATAACCTTAGAGTTCCCTCGCCCCAATGGGGAGAGGGTTAGGGTGAGGGGGATAAACGATCGGATGCTGGCTAAGACCAAGATGACGATGGTGTTATTCTACCACTAAAATCCATTTGTGTCAATAATTTTCCACAATAATTTGTTAATTATCGAATAATATATTATATATTGAATAATATTGACTATATACTGACGATAATCATTGACGAAATATGGGAATTGGGGTAGAATATAAAGTTCTCGAGTGTAGAACGTAACTTGAAAATTTGGAAATTTGTGACCTCGCGAAGAACGCGAGAGAGGAGGCACTGTCATGAAAGGAATGGTCCAGGGGATTCACGCCGACATCTGCGTTTCATTCGAGCTCGGTGGCAGGGCGTATGAAGCCGTCGGGTTCCTGAAGAAGTGCGAGGAATATGTCCTGGGCCATGAGATGCTCCGTCGCACCGACCAGGACCGTCGGGTCGTTGGAGCTCACGAGTGGGTGCATCGCGTGACTCATCGTGACGAGCTTCCAGATGAGCTCCGCAGATTCTGTCTCGCCACCAACAATCCCGGTCCTCTCCTCCTCGGCGATATCAAGTATCTATACTATGCATACGGGGAGTGGGGTGTGCACTGGAGCCATCTCGAAGACCCCTGGGGTATTGATACCCTCGTCTTGCGTCGTCGCAGTGACGCTGCTGGCGCTTAGATTGAATAGCCAACGCCCACAAAACAGAAAATGGAATGAAGCTTGGAGATTCGGAAATTTGTGACCTCGCAAACGCGAGAAAGGAATACTTATGGATGAGTTGCTAACGTTGATCGTCGTGATACACAATCTCGCACCAACGTGGAGACAGGTATGGGAAGCGGTGCGCAACGAAATCGGCTATGTTCGGGTCTATTGGTGGAGGATTGATGGGGCAAGACACTATCAGGCACGTGAGATGAATTACGGCGTACTATTGCCTCAGCGTGATACGTATGTGACGGTAGGATATAAGTGGCGAAAGAAGCGCCGTACCTGCGATTACTGCGGTGCTGCGATCCCCAACGATACATACCGCAGTGACGAAAAGCAGATGCTTGAAGTCTGGATACGCCTCGGCAAACCCAATGCCTGGGCCTGTACGCACTTCTGCCTTTGCTGCAAACAGCGGTTGACCAGACCGCTGAGTGCGACGCGGAGACGGACCTTGAATGGAGTAATCCAGAGATTCATCGAAACAGAAAAGGAGGTGAATTAATGATTCAAGGGTTGGGCAACATCGCCATCTACAGCGCGCATTGTGATGTGTGCGGATGGAAAGCCGATGGTCGGCAACACGGCAAGAAGGGCGACACGGTGTACTTCCAGCGCCCGGCGGCGGAGGAGATCGTTGCGACCGATCACCGCAACGAGGGCAAGTGCGCCGCGAAGGTCGTCATCACCGCGCTCGAGATCCGCATGGAGCGCTGAACGACCGTTACATATTAAATTTATTTCCGTGTGAGCTGGCACACGCATCAATCTTCCAGCATCTTTTCTTGAGCTCAAAAACAAGGCAAAAAATCCTTCCAATTCGGGAGGATTTTTTGTGTCAATAATTTTCCACAATATATATTCAATTATCGAATAATATTATAAATATTAAATAATTATAAAATAAATTGACGATAGCAATTGACGAAATATAAAAATTTAGACACAATAGGTTGTTACCGTTGATGAATGGCAGTTTAAAAAATCGGAAACGTTCGGCTCAAAAGGAGCGCGTGATGAAGTACAACGAGTTGTTGCAATGGTGGGGTGCGGTGTTCTATCTCTTGAATAAGGTGCTGCTTTGCTGGAGCGAGCATGCCGCTTTGCATAAAAATACGGAGAGGGCGCGCAGAGCGAGGGTCTGTTCGTGGGCCGCATACATCATAGGGCTTCCTGCCTGGGTGATTTTGCTCGTGGGTTGGCGCAACTGGATCGCGGCGGCCCTCGAAGCGAGCGGTGCCCCAGCCATGATCCTCGGGCTCATGAATGCTTGGTGGGGAAAAGGCGCCAGGCCCACGCCCCGAATTATTTGGGTTAAAGACGGTCTCGATCGCCTCGCTCGATGGTGCATCGTCGCCGGATGCTGCAAAAGCCTCTGGGATTTTGGGGGGATCACCACATTCAATCAGTGCCTAGAGATCGCTCTGGTTATCGGATTCTTAGTTGGTACCTACAGACTCGCCAAGGAGCAATCATCAGGCTACCTCTGGTACGTGTTGATGCACTTCGCATGCGCGTGGCTCATGTGGATCCAGCATTCGCCGTGGCTCTTTATCCAGCAACTGCTGTCACTCGGGTTCATCGTCGATGCCTACGGTATGGCGCAGGAACGATTGTTGAAGAATGAAAAAGAGGAGTACAATCATGCCGGATCCTAACCAGAATAAAGATGCACCGCATAACGCAATTTTCATGTCCCTGTCGAGCACCATTCGAGAAGAAGCATCCGCGTTTTCTCTAGAACGGAGAGAGGGTCGTTTCGCAAGACGGTCACCCAGGAGCGTTGTTTGGTCTGCAAGGCCAGCACGGCTCACCATCGGTACACCGACATTCTCGGCTCGCACTGGAGTTGGTGCCAAGGTTGCAAGCAGCTCACCGAATCCGCCGTGGTTAATTCCACGACGCCGGCTCCATAGCAAATCATTATTGAATCAACGGTCCGTCGCAATTTCCGAGGGGGAATGCGAGGGGCCGTTATTATTTTTCCATAATTGACAAAAATAATGTGCCATGATAAAATAATGATATAGAATTAAATAATGGAAATTATGCAACGTCAAGAAAAAATTGTCACTATAACCAGCCAGGGCCAACTCACCATTCCCCGGTTTATGCGCAAGCGGTTTGGAATAAAGGGCTCGACCAAAGCGGTGGTACGCACGGAGGGGGATACCATCATTGTGACGCCGAAGAGTGATTTTTGGTCGCTCGCCGGATCCATCAAAACATCCGTGCGGTTAAACGATCGACAGTTGCGCGGTGCGAGAAGGGCCTTTGAGAAAGAATGGGCTCGGAAACTATGAAGCAATCTTTTTTATTGGACACCAATGTCATCCTTCGTTTTCTCCTATCCGAAGATAGTCCCCAGAAACAGAAGGCGATGGCATGGCTCAAGGAAGCTGAAGAAGGGCATCGTTCGATCGTTGTCACTCCTCTGGTCGTTGCCGAGACGAGCTTTGTCCTCGAATCTTATTACGAGGTTCATCGAAATGTTATTGCCGATCAATTGGAAGTGTTCGTGAGTCAGCGGTGGTTGGACGTCGAAGAGCGTTTGACACTCCAAGCGCTTTGGGGTGACTACCGGAAGGGATTGCATTTTGTGGATAGCTATTTGCGCGCACGAGCACTGTTCGATGATCGGGAGGTGCTAACATTTGATCGACGCCTAGCAAGAAAATAAATAGTATTCAAAAATATGACAAAAATCCTCCTAAAAATGGGAGGATTTTTGTTTCGAGGGGGAATGCGGGGGCCGTTATTATTTTTTACTCATGTCAGAAAGGAGCTCCTAAGGAGTCTTATACTGTATGAAGACCATTCTCTATTATTTTTTAATTAAAGGAGCTCTGTATGGCAAAAATTATTGTCCACTCAACCCCGTCTGTGCAACTTTCGGGGATATCCAGCATTATTTCGCAAATCATGTGGTTATTAGTCACTAGCGTAGAAGGACTTTTGTTCTTGCGGTTTGTGTTCCGATTGTTTGATGCAAGCTCTTCGGCTCCGTTTACAACCCTCGTGTATTCATGGGCGCAACCCTTCGTTGCGCCATTTCTTGGAATCTTTTCTCCAATGCCCGTTGCGGGTACTGGAGTGATTGATTGGTCAACGTTACTGGCCATGCTGATTTATTCTGTGATAGCATCCGTCATTATCCATGTGTTTACGATTGCGAGTCCATCGAGTACCACCTCCACCGAAGTGGTGGGGTAACCATCGCCGAAGAGTGGCTGAATGATACTATTAAAATCCTCCCAATTTGCGAGGATTTTTTAGCGGAGAGAATTTGCTCCAAATACGCAACATTGATACAATACTTCTGCGATTCAGGCCGCGCTTCAAAGGACGGTGCGCGGCATGATTCCGTCGAATCATATGCCTGATGTTACGCTTACAACAGTGGTCGAAGCTGAAGTGCAATACGATGCCGCGATGCGGCCGCGGAGCTTTGACGAATACGTGGGGCAAACGCATGTTAAAGAAGCTTTGAAGATTGCTCTGGAGGCCGCTAAAATGCGTGATGAATCGATTGAGCATGTGCTCATTTATGGGGGGCCGGGGTTAGGCAAGACCACACTTGCCCACATTATTGCCAACCACATGGGCGCGCCTCTGCGCGTTACATCAGGCCCCGCGATCGAACGCGCCGGAGATTTAGCAGCAATTCTTACGAATTTAGAGCCACGCAGCGTTTTGTTTATCGACGAATGTCATCGTTTGCCTAAAACAGTCGAAGAAATTCTGTATCCGGCCATGGAAGATCGGGCGTTGGACCTCGTTATTGGTAAGGGTCCAGGAGCACGCACGCTCCGAATCGATCTCCCTCCGTTTACCCTCGTGGCAGCGACCACTCGATTAAGCCTGCTTTCAAGCCCGTTGCGAGATCGGTTTGGACACCACTTGCACATTGATGCCTACCGGCAAGAGGATATTGCCGAGATCTTGCGCCGCAATAGTCTCCGGCTTGGCATTACTTCGATTGAGCCTTCTGCTCTCACCCTCATTGCTACGCGCAGCCGCGGTACCCCTCGGATTGCCAACCGATTACTCAAGCGTATTCGAGACATTGCGCAAATCGAGCGAGTGGGGGATTTAGATACAGATTTTGTTACGCAAGCACTGGTGCGACTCAATATTGACCCATTAGGACTAGACAATGTCGACCGAAAACTCCTTGATTCATTGATCAATGTGTTTGATGGGGGACCAGTGGGCTTACAGGCCTGGGCAGCGGCCACGGCGCAGGAAATGAGCACGATTGAAGAAATTTATGAGCCGTTTTTACTCCAATGCGGCCTTGTGGATCGTACGGCCCGAGGGCGTGTGGCTACGAAACGGGCATACGAGCATCTCGGAAAGACCATGCCTGTTGCACAGCAACCGCTTTTATAAAATCTGTGTCTCTCTCCATCCTCTTCATCCCATACCTGTTATTCCTGGGGTTTTATGCCCTGTGGTCTTTGGTGCTCGTGTACCACTTGTTTCATTTTGGTTTTATGAATACTCATGCGGTGCTGATCACAGCCCTTCACGTGACAGTATCAGTGCTCCTCTTGCTGGTATCATTTTCTCTGATCGCCACTGTTAACTGGGATGCGACGATCAATCTTGGCATCTCCATGAGTCCATCGCTCTAATACTATGATGCGCATTAAAGATCTTCTCCATCAAAAAGACGAAAAAATTGTTTATTTTTTGCGTCATCATTGGATTGTGTATCTGTATCCAGCGGTGGTCGCATTCATGATGGCCCTCCTACCATTGGTGGGCGGCATTATTATTCAACAATCGCGAATCCAGCTTTCGTCGATGCTCTCGGGGGTGCTGACCATCGCGTTAAGCATCTATTATTTATTAGTGTGGCTGTTCTTATTTAGTGCGTTTTTGGCGTCGTATCTTGACGTATGGGTCGTTACTACGCACCGAATTGTCTACATTGAGCAACATTCCTTGTTTTCTCGTACCATTGCAGAACAGCCCCTGTTCCGAGTGCAGGATGTCACCAGCGACGTCAAAGGCGTTCTGTCAACATTTATGGGATACGGCAATATTCGAGTGCAAACCGCCGGAGCCTTGGAACAATTCGAATTTAATGCGATTCGTAATCCACTCGATGTAAGTCGAACTATTTTTCAATTGGTGGAGGATGTCCATAAAAAAGAAACTCAAAGCTCATGAGCACGCATCGTAACATTATCCGAGAGACACTTATCCAGTTTGGCGGACGCTTTATCAGCGTCCTTTTGAGTGTTATTGCTCTTGGTCTTGTTACGCGCCTGTTAGGCCCCGAAGAATTCGGCGTCTACGGGACAGCGATCGCATACCTGCAATTTTTTGCGATTCTCATGGATTTTGGGCTTACGGTGGTGACACTCGATCTACTGAGTAAGGAACCAGAACACACACGCGCGGAGTTTGTGGGGTCGCTGCTGGTATTGCGTATGATCACCAGCGTTGGGATGATCGTGCTATCCCTGCTCCTATTGCAATGGTTTGGTTATCCCACGCATACAAACCAAGCGGTCTACGCCGCGGCGCTATTGTTTATTTTTTATTCATTTCAACAGGTATTCACAAGCATTTTCCAGTTTCGGCATCATACCGCACCGATGATGAGCAGCGAAATTATTGGGCGTGCCGTGATGGTGGCGGGGACTGTGTGGGCGTATCAAGCCCACGAAGGCATTTTTGCTGTCATTGTATGGGGAGTGGTGGGAACGCTCGTAACAGTGGTACTGATGGCGCTCTATTCGCGCCGGGAGATTGCTTGGGTACCGTCGCTTAATCCTGGTCGGTGGCGCTTCGTTCTTACGTACTCCTACCCCATTGCTATCACCATCGCCTTTAATCTTATTTATTTTAAAGCGGATACGATTATCCTTTCATTTTTTGCTCAACCCGCGGTTGTTGGATTGTATGTCGCTCCATACAAGATCCTTGAAGCATTAATAGCGTTACCGCCGTTATTTTTGGGATTGGTATTACCAAAGATGAGCGAGGCTATCGCCAAGAAGGATCGTGACGAATTCTCTCGGTGGCTCGGATGGGCCTTAGAACATATTGCGTTTATCGTATTACCGATGATTGCAGGCGTATGGGCGCTTTCGCCCGAAATTATGGAGTTTGTGGCAGGAAGTGCTTTTCGATCGTCTTCGTCTATCCTTGCGATCCTTATTATCGCAACGGGGATCATTTTCATCTCCAACACCCTGGGATATGCAGTTGTCTCTTTAGGGAGGCAAAAAACGATGATTCCATACTATGCATTCGCTGCGGTTTCATCAATTATTATCTATATAAAGGCAATTAAACAATTTGGATCACTGGGAGCAGCATGGACAACGGTTGGCGTAGAGCTCTTTATGTTTATGAGTGCCGCTTATGTTGTTTTTTCTCAAGAAAAATTGCTTGTCTCATGGAAGAATTTGACAAAATACTTATTTTCTAGTGTAATAATGTATTTTATTATTGTATCCATCCACAGTGTTATCCACATCCTATTGTTGATAACCATAGGAGCGGGCGTGTACATTGTAACGCTTATGCTTGTAGGCGGAATAAAAATATCTCAACTAAAGGTTTTTTTTAACCCCGCATCGTTAGAATAAGTCATTGATTTTTAGCTCAAAAAATGATATAATAAATTTGTAAATAAAAAAAGTCCTACAATAAAGACTTAAGAGGGAAAGAATCCAATACTAAAAGCAAAAATAAAATAGTATGCGAGTGGGAACCTCTCTTGATTTTCTCGAGCCTCACGGCATTGAAGCCGTAACTCACACCATTCACTATCGCCATGGACAGCGTTCGCCGTATCAGCGAACGCTTTTTTTGTTGTTAAGCGTTGTCGTGATTTTTTCCAACTCATCGATTACTCCCGCACTATTGCATGCAGCCACCTCTGTTGTTACGGAAAACTTTACGAATACGGCCAATATCGATGTACCGCTGACAACGGCCACGGTGGATACGACGCACAATCAGACGCGCCTCACTACCACAGACGCATGGACCAATGTGATGGGATTTCAAGACGGCGATAATATCAAAGACATCGCATTTGCCCCCGGCTCCAGCACCACTGCTTGGCTTGTCACCAACAGTGGCACTATTGTGAGGACCGATGACGGCGGAGTGACGTGGCCTCGCCAAAGTTCGGGGACGACCACTCCATTGAACGCTGTTTCGTTTGTTGATAGTAGTCATGGATGGGTCGCGGGAGGGACGAACGATAATGCTACCGGAATTATTTTGCGAACCACAAACGGCGGTAGTACATGGTCGGCGGTGACGCCCTCGGCCGCACCCACGCTCTTAGACATTTTTTTTATAAATTCGACCACGGGGTGGGCCGTGGGAACATCGGGGAAGATTTATTCCACTACCGATGCGGGATCGACCTGGAGCGCACAAAGCGTGACGGGCCTTACGGGTGGGGAGCTTGCGGCACTCACATTGAATGGAATTTCTCTCAGTAGTACGACCGGAATCATCGTTGGCAGTTCGGGAACGATTATTAAATCAACCGACACGGGTGCGACATGGACCAAACGTACATCGGCCGTGGGCATCGAATCGACGATTTTGAATTCTCCCGTGGGTCAGTTGAAGGGCGTGTATCTAGCAACGGCGGACATCGCTTGGATGGTTGGCGCGGGTGGAAGCATTGCCAAAACGACGAATGCCTCGAGTGCTTTCACTCTTACATTACAATCCACTCAGAATACAGGGAACGCCGGGCTCGATGCAGCGATTAATGAGGCGTACCCCGGCGTTACCAGAATTATTACGACAACATTCCGTAGCATCCATTTTGCGAACAATGTTACCAATGGTTCGACCGGCACCGGGATCGCTGTTGGCGACCTTGGGACCATTTTTAAGCTGACCAGTGGTGGGTCCACTATTGCGTCGGAGATGTCCGCGACGAACCATACGATTAATTCGGTGGTGATGCTTTCGACGACCACCGCGTACGTTGTGGGAGACATTGCGATTGTTTTAAAAACAACGGATGGGGGCAGCGGGAGCCCTACGTCATGGTCCAACCTCACCCAGGCCCGCCTCGAAATTTTTAATGATATTGCCTTTGCCGATGCCGATACCGGATTAATCGTGGGTGATGAAAGTACGATGTTGCTCACAACGAACGGATCAAACGCATCTCCGACATGGAAGGGGATTCCCAGTCCTGCCGGGGCCAATAACTGGAAATCGATTGGAGTCGTAAGCCCCACCACATTTTGGGTCACGGGAACAGTCGGAGGATTATATTATACGAGTGACGCGGGGGGAACGTGGATAGGTGAAACCTCGGGCGTTTCAACATCGCTTAACGATATCCACGTTGCCTCCGGAACTTCTCCCAATATTACCGCCTATGTTGTCGGTGATGGGGGAGTGATCAAGAAAACTACCAACGGTGGCAATAGCGGGGGGGCCACGTGGTCAACGGTGACATCCGGGACCTCCCAAAATCTCCGTTCGGTTTCCTTTTCGCCCTCAACGACCACATTGGGTTGGGCGGTCGGGGAGAGTGGGACGCTTCTTTCCACGACGAATGGTGGAACGACATGGGTTTCGCAAGCAACCAATGCTCGTGCGACCAATGGAACGACACCCTTAACGATTACGGGTTATACATTGTATGGTGTAAAAATGTTGAATGATACGACGGGATGGATAGTCGGATCCAGTGGATTGATTCTTAAAACCACCGACGCTGGAGTAACATGGATTCAACAAACATCCGGGGTGAGCGTAGGGCTCACATCCGTCACGGTTGTTAATGCTAGTACAGTGTGGGTCACGGGTGATTCGGGCGGCACGCTTCTTTCAACCACCAATGGCGGAACGTCGTGGGCGAGTGTCACGACAAACACGGGCGCTATCTTGAATGCGGTCGCCGTTCCTTCGGGAACAAATTATTGGGTGGTAGGGAGTTCTGTCACGATTATTCGCAGTACCGATTCGGGTTCCACATTTAGTGTGTTCTATACCGACAATAGTCCAGACCTTCAAGGCATCGATGGTTCCGGGAGCACGGTGTATTCGAGCGGTTTTGGTGGCATCGTCCTTAAAAGTAGTGATGCAGGGGCAACGTGGTCTGCACTTTCATCGGGCATCACCAGTGATTTATATGCCATGACGGTCGTGGATAGTACGACCGCCTGGGCGGCGGGTGTTGGCGGCACGATAGTAAAGACGACCGATGGATCAACATGGTTTTCCCAATCTTCCGGCACAAGTTCAACCCTCTATGGCATGGATGCGGTCTCGTCATCCGTTGCGTGGGCTGTTGGGAACAATGGTGTTATCTTAAAAACCACAAGTGGTACGTCGTGGTCGGCACAAGCATCCACCGTCTCCACCGCGCTGTATGCGGTATCGGCCATTGATACGAGTAATGCCGTTGCGGTTGGTGGTTCTGGCGTGATCCTTGTTACAACCAATGGCGGAACAACATGGACCTCGCAAACCGCTAATGCCCGTCTTGCCGACGGGACAACGGTATTAAATATTGCTAGTCGCAGTATCAATGGAGTGCACATGGTAAGTAGCACAACCGGCTGGGTGGTCGGATCGGGAGGGTTAATTTTAAAAACGACCAACAGTGGAACGACTTGGGTGCAACAGACAGCACCGGCATCGAGTATTCTTAATGCCATCGTTGCGCCGGATGCTCAAAGCGCATCCATTGTTACAGAGGATAACAAGATTTTCCACACCACGGATGGGTCAACATGGACGAGTGTGACTGGTGTCTTTGCCAAGCACGGGATTTGGATGGGCGATTTTGAAACCGTCGTGGCGGTCGGCGGCGGCGGACATTGGGCCGCGCGCTACACTCCGACCTACGCCAGCCCAAAGATTGTTGTGTCGAGTAATCGTCATAGTGATGCGAGTCTGGGGATTACGCGGGCCACTCTCACCGCTACGGCAACAGTAAACAGCCAAACGATTACGTATTACATGACAAACTCGGAAACAACAGTCCCTTGCAGCGCAAGCGCACCTTGGCAGCTGGCGACGAGCGGTTCTCCGGTTACATTTAGTGGTGGGGCCAGTACCAAGCTTTTTTGGTGCGCGCAACTCTCAAGTTCTTCGTCCACTGTTTCGCCGCGGTTAACGCAAGTGTCTATTAGCTACGAAACGGTGGGTATCAGAGGCGGCGGGGGTGGCCATGGAGGGTGTACGAGTGATTGCCAGCCTCCACCTCCACCCGATTGTAGTACAATTAATTGCCCTCCAACATTCGGGCCCTCCTCACCCACGGCCGGCGTATCACAAGCGCTCTCCGGCACCTCGATTCAATGGAATTTTACGCCGACATCACAGATAGCTAGTGAATACATACTTTCGAAAAAAGGGACTGATGGGCACTTCACGGAACTCATCCGAAAGGTCCAAAATATCATTTCTTCAATCGTCGAAACGACGGGCATTACTCCGAATACCGAATACGCCGACCGTGTCGTGCAAGCATCAAATTCTGCTGGCACATCCAACCCCACCGCCTTACCCAGTGCGACTACGTTGTCGCTTACTCCATCCGTCCCACAGCTCGACGCCAAAAGTACTTCGACGGCGCCGGCCATCATGATATTCCGCGGTGATAACCCCGATTATACCGACATGACAGTCCACGAAAAAGACAACGCTTATGTGCTTGCCAGCGGTTCGTTTAATCGGGATCAAGTGCATCCGGAGTGGCGATCGTTTACAAAGTGGGGTCAGACCGTGCTCGGTAACGACGACGCTATCAATACGAATGTTCGGAGGGTTCCTTTGAGTCAGGTCCTTCCCAACCGCGAATACTTTTTCGATGTAAGGACCCGCAATCTCAAGGGCGTGGAATCGACGAGCACACAATTAACACGGATTGTAAGTCCTATTGAAGAAGTGAAACAAGTGATTGTGGCCGAACCGGTGGTCGGGACCGTTACGATGGACATTGCTTCGATCGCTCCATCGGGTGAGTTTAGTAATCTTCAGATTGGCGACTCAGCTGTTTGGATAGAAATTGCTTCTGATGCCGTTCCGATACGCAGTTCTGGGTGGATTCGAGAACCGCGGTGGGTCGTGGAGGGTGTCACGCGTGGCATCTACCAAGTACGGGTGAAGGCTCGTAACCAGCAAGGGATTGTGACACCCGTCTTTGTCACCACTGCTATCGTCAGCGGCGATACTCCAATCCACATCGATGTTCCTCCAGCGGTGATTTTGAACCCCCAAAATGGGGCTCACGTTGCACAATCTCCGGTGACGATTACGGGGACGGCAATGGTCGGGAGTGTCGTAGAATTAACCGTGGATGGTGTCGTCTCGACGCTCCCGGTTTCGAATCTTGGTGCTTGGCAAAGCAGCGCTTTAGTGTTATTGGAGGGCGCACATACCGTCTCTTCGGTGGCAAAGGCGGGGACTGCCACAGCATTGGCCACTCGCATTCAGTTTACGGTTGGCACTCGACCACCCGCGGAGCTCCCCCCAGCCGCACCCCGGATTCAGTGGCCGACCGAAGGAGCAATAGTGAGATCATCCGATTTTGTGATCGGCGGCATTACACCTGTTGGTACCACTGTGGATCTTCAAGTGGATGGGCGCATTGAGTCCATCGTGCCCGACGTTCAAGGTCAATGGTCCACAATGGAGCATCTGGTGAATGGTTCTTATACCGTCCGTGCGTCCAGTGTGAATGCCAACCACATTCCAAGTTTAATGGCTGCGACCGTAATGTTTGTAGTGAAGGAAACGATCATCCCGATCAAGCCGATTGCGCCCGTGATTCTTGAACCTCTAAACGGTGCAACGATCCGCACGCAACTAGTGAACATTGGGGGCCGCGCACCACGGGATACCGCAGTCGTCGTTTCCGTGAGCAAAGAAGGGGACACGAGCGGAAGCGAGGACTCCACCTTCGTTGATGATGGAGGGCTTTGGAATATTTCAAAACATCTCACGAATGGTCTCTATTCGATCGCGGCCTACAGCATCACTCAAGATGGAGCGACAAGTTCACAAAGCAGCATCACTATGCGCGTGAGTGGGAGTACTCCCGACGAGCCGATCGTGGAAGCCCCTGTTGTGCGTTCGCCACTTTCGGGAACAACGATTTCGAGCGACTCAGCCGTATTCCGTGGCTCTAGTCAACCCAGTAGTATCGTCGAAGTCCGATTTGCGGGAAAAGATCCAGTACGTTCAGCCTTTGTGGGAACTAATGGACTATGGGTAGCGACCGTTGATCTTGCCGGAGTTGCGAATGGTAGGCAGGACGCTTGGGTCCAAGCATTCCAAGGCACCACAGGTAGTGGCAACACTATTGTCGAGGGGTTACGGATTAATCGGACCTCACCGCCCCTACCAGTCGTTATACCTCCCACGGTCACCTCTCCCGTCGAAGGATCTATCATTCGATCGGATACAGTGGTATTCCGAGGGACAGCAGGGCCAGGCAGTATCGTTGAAGTAGATTTTGCGGGGCAAGATACCGTACGTTCTTCTGTTGTAGGAACGGATCGATTATGGACTGCCACCGTTGATCTTACCGGGGCTCAAGAAGATAGCACGCAGGATGCCTGGGTCCGCGTTGTTGATACCGATGCGCTCACGGTTGTTCATGGGTTAACGATTGATCGAATCCCTGCACCCGTTGTTATCGAAAATCCCATTGTGATACGCCCGGTCACGGCTTCGACGATCCGTACCAACACCGTTACATTTACGGGTACCGCACAACCAGGAAGTACCGTCGGAGTAGATTTTGCCGGGAAAGATCAAGTACGCTCCTCAATTATTGGAGCTGATCGATTATGGACCGCAACGGTTGATCTTACGGGGGTGCCCGATAGCACGCATGACGCTTGGGTACGAGCATTTCAGGATGACCAACAGAGTGGGAATATTATTGTGGCCCGGCTAAGGATCGATCGAACCCCTGCACCTCTTTCAGCGCCTGTTGTCCTCTCTCCCTCGGCTGATTCGACCATTCGCTCAAACAACGCCGTATTCCGAGGCACAGCAGAGCCAGGCAGTATCGTTGAAGTACGGTTTGCTGGTATTGACCCTGTGCATTCAACCGTTGTGGGCAATAACCGCGCATGGACCGTCACTGTTGATATTACCGGTGTACCGGACAGTACACATACAGCTTACGCAGAAGCGTCTCTGGGACAGCAACATTCTATCACGAGCGTGGAACGATTGACGATTGACCGAACACCCGCGCCTGAACCATTGGCAACACCCGTCGTCACCGTACCAACGGCCAACAGCACAATCACGACCGATGCCGTTACATTCAATGGTACGTCTGAGAATGGAACCATTGTAGAAGTACGTTTTGCCGGGTTGAGCGGCCGATCGGCGATCGTCCAAGACTTGCATTGGAGTATTGAGTTGGACTTAAGAACTGTGGCCAATGGAACGCACGACGCAACAGTTCAAGCCACAAAGGGTACTCAGAACCCTAGTGCCGACACCGTTGTAAGGGCTTTGAAGATTGATCGCACACCCGCTTCGGTGGACATTTTGCCGCCACCCCCACCCCCGGGTGATCATAATCCACCCCCGGGAGTCGATCAACATAACGATACCAACAATAGTGATCAGGGTAATGGTGACACGAACGGGGATACTACTGGTAATACGAGTGGTCAAGGTAATACCGACAATAGCGCCAACAATGGTAATGGTACCAATGGAGGGGCGCGCACTAATGCCGACCAAGCGAATAATAATGGCAATACCGGTGGACCAGATACAACAGAAGGATTCTTGGGCAGAGTCCGATCATTCTTTAGTGGAGGAAGTGATACCGCCCAGAAGGTAATATCGGTGACACAGCTATTATCGGGAGTGCGCCAAAAGAGCATTACAATTGCCGGACACGTACTGGATGCGAATGGATCGAATGTACCAACAGTGACGATCAGTCGCGAAGCACCGACGCTAGAATTAAGCGGTCAAGCCAATGAACCGTTCGCAGCAGTCACGGTTACAACTTACAGTGCACCGTTTTCTGCGGCGACCACCGCAGACCAAAACGGAAACTGGAGGATAGTGATGGATCTTTCCAGTAAAGAGCCCGTTGTGACGCATACGGTAGCGCTCAAAACCAATGATTCGCAAGGCGAAACCCCCGAAGCCACGATTGGATACTTCCATATTCCTTCCACGAGCGCCATCGTGAACGCATTGCCACAGCCTGTTGCCAAGGTGGTTGTCGCCGGAGTGGAAGGCATCCAGAAAGCAGCCGTGGTAACGGCAAGAGTGACTAAAGAAGCCGCTATTGTCACACACCAAGCCATTGTTAAAGCAGAACCAGAAACGCGAAGCACATTGGCAGCGGTATTGCCGACGATCGTTGTCGTCAACCCTTCGGTCGTGGCCACCGTCCCACAATTACCGTTTATGATCTACCATCTCTTTACATGGGTGTTGAGTTTCCTTGGGATCCGAAAGAAGCGGAAGAGTTGGGGGGTGGCGTACGACGCCATTACAAAAGAACCGATCGCGCTCGCGATCATCCGATTGATGGATGAAACGACGAAGCGCCTTGTGGAGACACAAGTGACGGATCGTAGCGGTCGATTCGGGTTCCTGGTCAAAGAAGGAAAGTATCGGTTGGAAGTGGTAAAGACCGGATTTACCTTCCCCTCAAAAATTATTACGGCCGCAACGGATGGAGACTACTCGCCCGTGTATCACCACGAGGACATGGCGATTACCTCGGATGCCCAAACCGTAGGCATGGCGATCCCCATGGACCCGGTTAACCACAAGGAGCTCTCGAAGATCGCTGGGTTAAAAGGTGGGTGGAACCATATTGCGGGGTTGGTCCACAAAGTGCATTTGCCTATTATGATTGCCGGAGTGGTGATCTCGGTCGTGGTCGCGATCAATGTCCCGAGCCCCACAAATATTGCGATGGCGGCATTGTATGCCATGATGGCGGGGTTTCAATACTTACTGACTCCGCCCGAAGCACGACCCTGGGGAACGGTATTTGATGCGCTTGAACTTGCCCCGGTGCCACTGGCTCTTATCGATATCATCGACACGAAGTACAACAAACTCTTGAAGAGTCGGCTCACGGACTACAACGGGCGGTTTGCCTTCTTACCACCCAAAGGCACATACAAATTGAATGTCCGCAAAGCAGGCTACCAATTCCCGGTCCCCGATGTGAGGCCCACACGCAAATTCAAGAATCTCTATCGCGGTGAAGAAGTCGTGATTGCTAAGGATGAAGGAATTATTGCCAAGGATATTCCGGTGATAGCAGTAAATCAAGCAAGTCAAGTAAATCCAGTAAATCCAGCACCGACCACTTCAGGATCAACGGCTTCTCCTGTATCGATGCCGATGCAACCATCGCCTGCCGCCACTGCAGTGGCGAGCCTCGCCCCACAGGGCGGGTCGGCGATGAGTGTACTCCATAATGAAACTCTCCTCGGGAAAGATCATGAATCGAATATTCATCCGATCCTCTAAAAAGTATGGTAGAAAAATTTCCAGCACCACATGTAGATGAATCAAACTCAAATGCAAAGAGTCTCTTAGATCCGGTACGTTCCTCAAAAGCGGCGAAGGGCGTTGCGTTAGCGGGGTTGTTAGCGGCCGCTGGGATGTCGGCGCCGGCTTGCGCAGAAGAGTCTGTGCGAGAGATGCCCCAGACGCCCGCTGCTCGTCTCCAAGAAATTTCTCGAATTGCCGAAACTGATCCGGCCCGTGCGATGGGGTTATTCGACTCCCAATTATTCGGACAACCGGGAGGACGACAATTTGTCCGTCGAATCATAAAGGAGCTTGTGATCAAGGATCCCAAACCGCAATTTCTTCGTATGAAAAGTACCGGGATGAACCAGAGCTCGCCCGCGGTGTCCTCACGCGCATCGCACCACTTCTCGTTACTAAAGAATTGGACGCAATCGAAGTGGCTAAAACAGTAGGACACGATTACTTCAAGATTCCCGAAACGGTTGAAGCGTATCGTGCCGCGGTTGAAGAAATGCGAGAGCGCGACCCGCTCGTTGCCATGAAGTCATCTTTGGAACTTGTTGATGCATTACATATCGAAGAGCAGGGGCATTCGCCTGATGAAACACTTCGGAAACAAGAGGAGAAAGCAACCGAAACGCTGAAGATGTCTCTTCATGCCCTCGTGCAGAGTAATGAAGATCCGGGGCAATATTTGGATGAACTCTGGCGTTTGAGAAAGGAATCATGGGCCGCTGAAGAGAATGGCCCATATATGCGCTCTCTCCAGAAGGCCATATCGGTTCGACCAGAGAAAGTATTACAAGAATTAGCCCATGGACAAGAGCTTTGGCGGGGATTGTTAACGCACGAGGCAATTGATTAAGTCCGGAAAGAGGGGAGATTGAATCCCATTGAATTTATCGATCAATGTATTGATTACCCTTGGGCTCAAGAAGTTATTGGGGAAATTTTTCGTGAGCATCCCGACCAAATTACGGCGGTCATGATCTTGGAAATGTCCCAGTTAAACGATCATCCTTGGCTCAAAGAGATGGTTCGTCACGAGATCGAGGTATTGGAAGAGAAAAATCCGGCAGGTATTTTGCGTATGGTTATTAATAATACCGAACGCAAAGATTACCCACTTACCACACTATTTCCGGGAATAGAAGACCGAGTTGTTAATGCATTGCTTCAGAAAGATCCCGTGAGTCTTGTAACTCTTATTGTGCAGGAACATGAGCGGAACCCCGAGTTGAGGGGTCGTCCATGGTTTAACGGGGCGATGAAAGAGCTCGTCAACAATTTTGTTTCCGCTCGGATATTAATGACGGTGGGTGTTGGAAGAAATAGTGAATTGGCAGCACAATACATTACTACAATTATTGAAAAGCATTCCATGCTTTTCTTTGAGTTTTATGAAAAACTGGAGGAAGATGGTTGGAAGGATGAGATTGCAAAAATACCTTCCAGCATTGCCCAGAACCAGCCGGAGCAACTCATCTTTAACTTTGAAAAATTAATAAAACGCCAAGATGCTCCACGGTTATTCCGCACGGCCGCTCTTCAAAAGCCGGTGCTTGCCATGGCGATGTTTGCCAATTTTCATCGGCGGAAAGAATTCCCTTGGTTTGAGGAGATTATCAAAGATGCGTGTATGGCGGCAGCGGAGTCTGACCCCGAAGGAATGTTTTCGGTGCCGGGTGCGTTCCAAGGGATGAAGTGGGAAAAAGCAGCAGTGGCAAAGGCAGGGGAGAATCTCGTGAGGACCAACCCCAAAAAAGCGCATGAGTTATTAATGTCGTATCAACAATGGGCGCAAGAGTTAATGAAGAAGTTACAACCCATACCCAAGACCGAAACTCCGAAAATACAAAAATAGAAAATTTATTATTCATATCATTTTATATGGCACTTCGAAAAGATCAATTCCCCCAAAGCGGCCCTAGTGCCCAAGACAGCGCAAATACCTCTGAATCTACGAAGGAGTTGGAGGAATTAAAGAAGTTAGAGGATCGTGCCCAAGCCCTCAAGGCGTATAAAGAAGTGATTACCGTTGGCAATGGGTCGTGTGAGATTAAGCCCGCAGCAGTCGATGGAGTATTTCTCCTTGCGTTTCAGCCGGGAAATGAAAGAATAGGACTCCTCGTTTCACCGAAAGATGGTTTGGACCTGTTAAATCGTTTAACCTCAATTCTTCGCGCGATGGTAAAAGCGAATCCGGGATTAAGTGTAGAAGATCTTTCCAAACGTGTGAATACATCGATTCAAGGAGCCTCCAAATTACGTCAAGGATTTTTCTTGAATGAAGATCTTTTGAACAAGATCGAGTCAGCATAAAGCATCCAAGGTCCACATAAATCCCTCGATCGATGATCGAGGGATTTATGTATGAGAAAGAAAAGTCCATCGCACTTTGGCTGAGCAAAGGCGATGGACGAAGTATAGTAATGAATCGAAGGGGTGGGCATCTAAAGATGTTTATCGAAACGGATGATCACCCGGAATCCGACACGCTCTAGCGAGGGAAGCCGATAACCATTCACGAGTTTATCCAGCGAGCCCATACACGTGTAGCCGACCGCCACGTTTTCTGTGCGTGCAGAATGGAAGCTCACGTGTTGGTCTTCCCTCCATGTGTTTTTGCACCACTCGACAACGTCGGACCCCTCGAGCCAGCGTTGTACGAAGGGAACGAAGGATTCATCGAGGAAGTTGTTGATGTAGTTTAAGAGGTTTCCAAACCAACTCCACTCTTCCCAACTCATGAGGCTTACGCGTTTGGGTTCGAAGCCCATGAGCTCCGCCACGCGCGGCAGGATCTGCTCGTTGACCTCTTGCCACGAGTGACCGAGTCGGCTCTTCAGGCCAAGGTCTGCACAGAGGCGATCGTCAGCATAGTGCTCTCCCTTGTTGGGGAGGGGGATATTCTCAACGCCCATCCAACAGTTTTGTGGGTGGTTGTAGTCCCAGGGGTGCCAAGCCTCTTCCTTCGTTGGGAATTGAAAGGTTTCAGGGCAGTGATATCCTCGCCCGTACAAGCTGTTGAGAATCTGGAAGTTGTACCGCTCCAGTGAGCGTTGCTGTTTGCCGTTGATGTGAGGGACTTTACTCACATCCCCACGCCCTCCCATGTATGTGAGTACGAATAGCATCCACCAGCGGCGGTCTACTAGAATGTTCTCCGGTGAAATTGGCTTTCCGTGCAACAACTGTCTCCAGAGCCCGGGGTTTTCGAAGAACGCTTCGATGTCGCCTTCCTCGAATTGCTCGTCAGTGTCGAGCGCCATGAGCCTTTGCAATAACGTTTTGGTTTTAGGGTCTAGGGTTCCCACGCGCGCCTCCTTGTGGCTGCTGCCACGGTTGTTTGCGTTGCCAGGTTGTTAAAGAACAACCCATAAGCATAGGGCTTAGGGGACAATTCGTCAATGATCAAATGACAATAAAATATATAATTGACAATATTTTAATAAATATGATATAATATTGTCATAATTTAACTTACAAAAATTAATTAAAAACATTCTTTTGTCATCCTCGGGCTTGCCTGCCCCGCCTTGGCGGTGGACCCGAGGATCCAGAAATAACGGTAATCGTGGATTCCCGATCAAGTCGGGAATGACAGATTAATGGTGGCCTCATTCAAGTTACAAGGTATGAAAAATCCAGCGCAGATATTAGAGAGTTTGGGATTGACCGAAAACGAATCGAAAGTATTTTTAAGCGCGATAAAGACTGGGTCTGCGCCGGTGAGTAGACTCGCGCGGCATGCGGGTATTGCGCGAACGTACGTATACGAGCTCGTGGAGCAACTCCAAAAGAAGGGACTGGTGGCCGAAATAGAGGAGCGGGGGATTAAAAAAATCCAGGCGCTCGATTACGCGGGATTGCTTTCGTATGTGGGCCGCCGACAAACGGAGATGGCGGGGTTAGAAGAGGATATTATCAATGCCCAAAGCGCATTCCAAACCGTGCGTACGCGAGAGGTTGAAAAAACCCATGTTCGATATTTTGATGGAGTGGAAGGGATTAAAGCGATTAATGCCGAGATCCGGCGGGACCTTGAAAAGCTCAAACGGGCGTATTCGTTCTATGTGGTGTTTTCGGCCGACCGGATGGAGGCGGTGCTCCCGCGATGGATCGAGCGCAATCAGCATATTTACTTTGAACCGTTCATGAAGAAATATGCAATCATTAGTCAAACGCCGTTACTCCCAAATTTTTTGGGGCAAGTAAAAAAGGCGGACCAAAAAAATTTCCAATATAAAGTATGGCCCGAACAAAACAAAGAATTCCCCACCGACACCTTGTGTTGGCTGGATAAAATCGCGTACCTGGATATGCAAGATCATCCGTCCGGTACGATTATTCAAAATCCAGCACTCGCCAAAACCTTCGTGATGTGGTTTGAGCAGATGTGGGGGAGTTTGTAGGGTTGTTTTGAGAATCAAAAAACGGGCGGTCTCGTAGTCGAGATTCGCCCGTTTTTTATGTAGAGTCAATTTAGAGTTCTTTTGGGTCAAGCTGTAAACGCTTGAACAATTTCTGGAAGAGTTCTTCGTGTTGATCGTATTTGTCCCGAAGAGCAACGAGTTCATGATCGAGTTTTTCGTAGAGTTTTGTAAAGCTATCAATGTGGCCGATGAGTTCGCTTTTCATTTCTTTCATGTCATTTCTTAGCTCATCACGGACTGAATCGATCTTAGTGTCGAATGTGATACCCATTTTTGCTAATTCGATTTGAAGGGTTTGTTGGGTTACAGCCTCATTCTTGGAGACAGAATTATCCTTAAGAAATTGGACGATTTCGAGAACGTCATTGATTTCTGCCATACAAATGTTGAGAAGATTGATGTAGCGCTAGTATAGCATATGCGCGACGGTGGCGTGAAGACTTATTCAACCTCTAAGGTTTTTGCGCCGATCCAGGATAGGTGGTAGGCCTGGCGCATGGCATCGGCGATCGCTTTGCTTTCGATGATCATCGAATTGTTTTCAGCAAAGTTCATGAACACCACCTTGTTGGCGTAAATGTTCACTTCAATACCCGGCCAAAAAATCTTTCGCGGCACCACCACGGTTTCGGAAAGCTCTTGGGTGTCGCGGGGGCGATTGCGCGTGTGCCAAATCGAGCCCTCCCCCGCAATGCGTTTGGCGCGCATTCCTAGTTCAACACGATGGTCGATATAATGTTTATCGAGGCCGTATCGTTCATAGTCGAAATATAGATCGGTATTCCACATGAGGATTTCGTTCGGACGAACTTGTAGTGTATCATCGAACGCTTTGCGAATGGCACCCTTGCCTTCGTAGAAAAATATTTTTGGTTTTGTTTCGCTCACATTGTATATCGCTTCCAGCTGGGGGAGCGATTTTTCTAATTGCGTTCGGAGGTCGGTGAGGATCGACAGGAGTTTTTCGGGGGGATCGGCCAGGAATCGCGATTTTCCTTGATAGGTCGTCTTGCTCACCACACCGCGTTGTACCAAATGGTTGAGGATGGAATAGACGGTAGTCCGGGGTAATTGCGCCCGTTCTGCAAGTGCTTGAGCAGAGGCCGCACCAGATTCGAGAGCCGCCATATAGACAGCCGCTTCGTTCTTACTGAATCCAATATGGTGGAGGAGTCGATCGATATGCATACGATATGGCGATATTATGTCGAAAACTTCGTCGTCACTTTATCTCATTAAATACTAATATTTATTATATAATTCGTCAATATCATAAATAAAAAAGACAGAATGGCGAAATAAATAGACAATGTAAGAGAATGTCCTTATACTAGGCTGTTGAATACACTAATCAATACAGCCTATGCAAGCACGTACGCATATAAATCAAGATGTTTCATCGTTATTTGCCGCCGTTGGGGTGGATAGGTCGATTCAGATCAGAACTACCGAGCATACCTATGAAATCGATGCACGACATCCAAAAGACAATTGGCTGTATCCGGCATTTCGTGGTTTTCAATGCCTTCGTAAAGAATTAAAGGAAGAGGGGAAGAGGGTTAAGGTATTTGTCACAATTGGGACGGGGCAGGGAGTGGATGCAACAGGTGCGTATTATATATTGCGACCACAGCGGATGATTATTACGGATATTCATGCTGGGGTTATTTCGATTGCTCGGCAAAATCTTGTAAATAACACTAGGCCGACATTGCGCATCGATGCCTACTGTGGAAATTTGTGCCAACCGTTGCGTGACCATGATATTTTAGCGGACGTGATCTACGCGAATCTCCCTAATATCCCTTTTGATGGCACTGGCTCGCCCTATAGCGGGCAGCTGACATCGACATTTTTTAGCAAAGAGTGGGTTTCGGAGAGCAGTCCAACGATCCAGAAATACCTCCTCGGTTTGCAGAATGCATTTCTCACCGAGGCGGGGGCGAGTCTTGTTCCGGGAGGTTCGGTGGTCTTGAACCTTGGTGGGCGGATACCAATTCCGCTCGTACAGGAGATGTTTGCCAAAGCGGGATTTGAGTACCAAGAACTCTATACCACGCTAAAAGTACAATCCCAAAGCGAATGGGTGTTAGGCGGATATGCTCGCGCCGAGAAGCGTTATGGTACCACATTCGATTTTTATGGTTTCGATGCCGCGCAAAAAAAATTTAGCCAAGAAGAATCCAAGCAGGAGCGTCGATCTGCCGCACAGCTGAAGAATGCTCTAAAGCCATTTCATATCAGCGCGACGGATGCTCTCAAACGATTTGTGTATCAGCATGAACGCATCGGGCACCTCGTCCAAGTGATTAGAGGAATAAAGCAAAGGGAGCGCCTTGAATGTAAATAAAAATTTGAATTCGATATTTTAAAAATGGAGACGATTGCCAATGGTAACGCCGTGCTTACGAGAAAACCCGGCGGGCAATTCCAGTACAAAGCGTGAGGGTGAACGGGGGGTGAAGTTTGTCGGATAGCTTTCGGGTGCGGCATTGAGCTTTATATCCACGACGGTGAGGTTCTGGTCTAGCCAAAGAATATCGATCGCAAAGTGCATATCCTTCATCCAAAAATTGTACCGATCATCGTGGTCGAACACAAAAAACATTCCATGGTTGGGTGGCAGCGAGTCTCGCCCGCCCAAGCCCCGTTGCCGCTGCGAGTTTGTTTTTGCGATCGCGATGTTAATGGGAATATCCTTGAGCCATAAGATTTTTTTATTTTCGAGGAGTGTTGGAGTTGCATGGCGCAGGAGTACTGCTGCCGCTATTAGGGCGCCGATGGAGATCAAGGTGGCAAGCCTTATTTTTTTTGAGATAGACATGGGCATACCATGTCTATCTCAGAGAGGCTTTAAACGCATCGTACAGTATTTTGATATTATGTTGTCCTTTATAAATTGGCGTTACTTTTTTGGGGAGCCCGAGAAGTGAATACACAGCGATTTGCGCCGAGCGCACGGAGTACTCAATGGTAAATACAATATCATCAGGTATTTCACAATACTGCCCGATGAATGCAAAATTTGTTGATCCGGGGGGCACGACCGCCGGACGGTCACCCTTCCGCCTTGGTAAAAATTGACTTGTGCCGTATGGCATGAGGCATGGGATACAAATAGACGAACGAAGAATTTTTGGGATGTATTGTTCAAACCCAAGATGCCCGCAGAGCTCCATTAACAAATCGGTGCCCGTACAATCAAGCATCTTTTTTTGAACAAAATTACCTTTTTTTTCGGGATATAAACCATACCCCCAACATACTGTGACGGATGTGGGCTGGTTGGCAAAATGGGGCTGCTGTGGGAGGACGACGGACAGTAACCAATGCGAATCCTTAAACGTAATCAATCCTTGTTCGCCGGCTTTGCGTTTTGTTAATGTTTCGACGAGTTTAAAAAAGAGTGGATTTTTTGATGTTATGGTGAATGAGATCAGTCTCGATTTGTTGACGTGGGCAGTGAAAACAGTTGGCTTGCCAAAATCGCGATTAAGCTTTGCAATACTATTCCACAGTGGCCACGGGGTTCTTGAATCGAGCTTCGGGGATGATGTCATGGAACCGAAGCTTGAGTTCGAAACCATCGACCCCGCGGTGAAGAGGACTTGATCGGTAGGATTCACGGTGATGGTAGTTCTTTCCCCACCCTTGGTGTATGTGAGTCGCGTTACTGTTTTTGAATTTTTTGTAAAAGTGATCTTTTGTACAGTACACGAGGTTTCGAAATGAACACCCTTACCTTTGAGCCATGCCACCAATGGAGCGATGATGGAATCATATTGGTTGTAGACGGTACTCCGCACCCCCGAGAGCGTGCTGATTTCGGGGGGTTCTTGGATGAATCGCAAGAAATATCTTCGAAGCTCGGCAAGGCTGTATTCGCTTCGGAAGCCAAACGTGGTACTAAACTCAATCCAGAAATCGCTTGTAAAAAAGGAGGGGGTAAAAAAGTCTTGAATGCGCGATGCCTTGAGAGAGGGTTCGCTCAGCGCCATTAATTCAAAGATATGAGACCGGTCCTTCCAGTGGAGTCCCAGCGGCCCCGCATCGATGATGGTTCCATTAGCGATAAGTCTTGATGTTGAATGCGTTTTTGTTTTTTTATTAAACGCCAAGAGTTCCTGTTTGAGGGTTTTGTGATTTCGTCCCGGGATAAATGATAGAAGATCGTAGGTACAAGAATAGATTTTATCCTCAAGCATCCGATACCCGCGCATAACATACCCAGTGGTAGGGGAGCCTTGCGCGTCGAGGGCCCCGCCGAGTGTCGGAGACTCTTCAAAGATGGTGATATGGTCGCCCCTGATGTGACCATCCTTAATACAATATGCGGCACTGGCGAGCGACGCGATTCCTCCCCCGATTAAATACACTCGAGTCTTCTTGTGATCAGTATGCATAGTCCAAAGAAGTCATCTCAATTACGTTTCGTGCCTCCATATTTTCGTGTTCCCGCTGGGACATTCCATTCCGGTGTCGGGTTGTTCTGAGGTCATAAAGAAACAAATAGATATGTATGTAGGATAGCATGGGACTAACAAAGGTTCTACTTCGACGAAGCTGAATCAAAAAACACCTTATCAAAAAGGTGTTTTTGGAGCGGGATCGTACACGACGCCTGCCCTCACGTAGCTTCAGCGGAGGAGGGTTAGAATCTATTGGCAGGGTGGGGGGTTGTCGGTTGAGAGCGGTTGGGCAATACGACGGCGGATTTGGTTTATCAACTACACCACCGCTCTACGCACTATATCTTGGGCCGGCAAGTGGTGTGTTAAACTTATTGGATGACGACAAGCGAAAATTTCACTTAATGCTCTCGTACCGCACCTTAACAGGCTGATAACCAGTACCTTTGGACGGTAGTTGATTCCCAGCATTGTTTTCCAAAAACACCTGATTTCCTTCGCCAAGGTCTTTTCCGTCCAGGATAATGTGTGATTTCCCGTCCTTTCCTGTTCGTGAAAAGGCCAGATGATCTCCAGAGATGACGGGATTATTTCCAGGTCCGATATCTTTTCCATCATATACAAGGCGAGCAACACCATTGACCGTATTGGTGAATAATATATGGTTGCCAGACCACTACTGTCCAATAAATTTTCTACCAATATGTATAACAACTAATGTTCGCGGTCATTATCTGGGAAAAACGTGTTTTTCGATTTGAATTGAGATGCATGAGATACTTGAGTACTATTTACTCAATCCTCTCCTATGCATCACGGACAATACGTCTTTTCTCAGGTCATGAACCAGGTCGTTCGTTATCAATTCAATCAGTGCGTGGCGCAATACCAAGGCGAGTATTGGGTCAAACAATTCACCTGCTGGGAACAGTTTCTGGCGATGGCATTTGGGAACTCACCCATCGGGAAAGTCTGCGCGACGTGGTGGTCTGTCTCAATGCGCAACGAGACAAATTGTACCATCTGGGATTCCGTGCTCCGGTGACCCGCTCAACGCTCGCCTACGCGAACGAACACCGTGACTGGCGCATCTACCGCGATCTGGCGCAGGTGTTGATTGGAAAAGCGAGATCGCTCTATGCCAACGACGCCGCATTCAATCTTGATCTGGATGGCACGGTGTATGTCCTGGATTCCACCACCATTGATCTGTGCCTGAACGTCTTTACATGGGCAACGTTCCGGACCACCAAAGCGGCGGTCAAACTCCATACCCTCATGGACCTGAAGGGCAATATCCCAGCGTTTTTCGATATTTCCAACGGTCACGAGCATGATGTCCACTTTCTGGATCGTATCCATTATGAAGTCGGTGCCTACTACGTGATGGATCGAGGGTATGTGGATTATGCACGATGGTATGCCATCCATCAAGCCCAAGCATTTTTTGTCACCCGAGCCAAGGGGAATCTCGCATGCAAGAGACTCTACTCGAACAAGGTGGACAAGACCATCGGCGTACGATGCGATCAGGTGATACGCCTGACGGGGTATCAAGCGGCCCAGGACTACCCTGACACATTGCGAAGGGTCAAATATGTTGACGCACAGACCGACAAGTCCTATGTCTTCTTCACGAATGATTTCAATGTTGCGGCAAGAACTATTGCTGAACTCTACAAGCATCGCTGGCAGATTGAATTATTCTTCAAGTGGATCAAAGGCCATCTCAAAATCAAAGCCTTCTGGGGTCACTCATCCAATGCGGTGAAGACTCAAATCTGCATTGCGATTTCTACATACCTGATCGTTGCCATTATGAGGAAGCAACTCCTCGTCGACCGAAATCTTTACGAAATTCTACAGATTTTGGGTGTGTCGTTATTTGATACAACCCCTATGAATACGCTGGTTTCTGAGTTTGATCTGCACTGTATTGATGAGCGAATTCAGAAACTCCCATTTTGATTGGGAAATTTATTGGACACTAGTGGGGTCCATTATAATCAAATAGATTTCCTCGGAGCTCTGCTCCGGGGCGGTGTCGCCTAGGGATCAGGAGATGGTATACTGCCACATATGGCAGAACACATACGGAAACGACACAATGTCAACTGCATACTGTATC